>Ga0182024_10003021_pt1 | contig 40800 bp, 31 predicted proteins | sample P32metaG_FD_120480 | JGI IMG/M metagenome (GOLD analysis project Ga0182024, IMG submission 120480) | Permafrost microbial communities from Stordalen Mire, Sweden - P3-2 metaG (Illumina Assembly) | ecosystem: Environmental > Terrestrial > Soil > Wetlands > Permafrost | place: Sweden: Stordalen...
ATGCTGGCGAAGGCCGGCGTCAAACGCTGCTATGGCATCGTCGGAGATGCGTTGAATCCGGTGATCGACGCGCTGCGGCGCAACGGGAAGATCGAGTTCATCCACGTTCGTCATGAAGAATATGGCGTCTTCGCCGCGGTCGCCGATTCCTACTTCAGCGGCAATCCCGTGGTGGTCTGCGGAACCGCCGGCCCCGGCGTAACCCACCTTTTCAACGGGCTGATGGACGCGCGTAAGGAGGGGGCGGCGATCATCGCCATAGCCGGCGACGTCGAGACCAGGCTCATGGACACCGCCGCGCTCGAGGAGCTGAATCCCTACAAGTTTTTCGATACCGCGTGCCTCTACGTCGGGCGAGTCGTCAACCCGGATCAGTTGCGTGCCGTGGTTACCACCGCAATTCTGACGGCGGTTGTCGACAAGGGGCCGACGGTGATCTCGATGCCGGGTGACGTCGCGTCGGCGAACGCGCCGGGTGATGCTCTTCACGAAGTCACAATTCCCGCTCCGCCCGTGTTTCGTCCGGCCGACCAGGATCTCGACGAACTGGCCGCGATGATCGAGGCCGCCAAGAAGGTAGCGATTTTCGGCGGCGATGGCTGCCGCGATGCGCGCGATGAAGTGCTGCAACTCGCGGGCAGACTAAAGGCGCCGGTCGGATATTCCTTTCGCGGGAAGCAATGGCTGGAGCATGACAATCCCAATGCCGTCGGGATGACCGGGCTTCTTGGCTACGGCGGAGCCTATAAGGCTATTCACGATGCGGATCTGTTGCTGCTGCTCGGTACCGATTTTCCGTTCTCGGAATTCCTCCCCGGCGACACCGTCAAGAAGGTTCAGATCGACACGAAGCCGAAACACATCGGACGGCGAACAGCCGTCGATTTGGCCCTTGTGGGCGACATCAAGGCGACCGTCAGCGCGCTGCTCCCCAGAGTCGGCGACAAGACCGACCGCGGCTTTCTCGAAAAACATCTCTCGGAGACCGACTCCTTCCACGAACTCTTGCAACATTACGTCCAGAAAGGACCGGGAATCAAGCCCATCCGTCCGGAATTCCTGGCCGCGACGCTGAGCGAGCTTGCCTCCGACGACGCGATGTTTTTCGCGGACACGGGCACGGCCTGCATCTGGATGGCGCGGCATGTCACTGGCGGGACGAACCGCCGGATCTTCGGCTCATTTTCATGGGCCTCGATGGCCAACGCCGCTCCCAACGCATTCGGTGCACAGCTCGCCTACCCCGGCCGCCAGACGATCGCGCTGTGCGGCGACGGAGGGTTCACGATGCTCGCCCTCGGTGACCTGCTGACGCAAGTCCAGCGGAAGACACCGGTGGTTCAGATCATTCTCAATAATGAATCGCTCGACTTCGTCAACATCGAGATGCAGGAAGCCGGAGTGGTCCCGTTCGGCGTCGATTTCAAGAACCCGAATTTCGCCAAAGTCGCCGAAGCGATGGGCGCGAAAGGCATCCGCATCGAAGACCCTGGCGACGTGAGGGAAGGGCTTGCTGCAGCGCTTGCTCACAAGGGCGGTCCGGTTGTGGTGGACGCGGTAGTCGATCCCTACGCGCTGTCATTGCCGTCGCACATTCCGTTCCACGCCGTCCAAGGCTTCACTCTGAGCCTCGCGAAACAGGTATTGAGCGGGAAAATGGACTCGGTGATCAAGACCATCCAGCGCAACGTCGGATTGATCTGAATCAGGCCAAGCCGCTCTCAATTACTAAGTCGGGCAGAGAGACGCCCCGTTCAGCGATACGCCGCGGCTTGGATGCCGTACAGCTCCGCGTATTGCCCGCCTTTCGCCATCAACGCTTCATGCGAGCCCACCTCCACCACGCGCGCGCCGTCTAGCACCACGATCATGTCGGCCATGCGCACCGTGCTGAACCGGTGCGACACCAGGATGGTGATGCGGCCCTCGGGCGCGCCGCTTGAATCCGCCTGTCCTCCGCGCGCAACCGCCGCGTATCGGTCGAACAACGCGTGTTCGGTCTCGGCGTCGAGCGCTGCCGTCGGCTCGTCCAGCACCAGGAGCAGCGGGTGATCGCGCATGAACCCGCGAGCCAGCGCAAGCTTTTGCCATTGACCGAAACTGACCTCGACACCTTGCGGCCAGGTTGGGCCGAGTTGCGTTTCGAGGCCCGCCGCCAACCGCTCCACCACGTCGTCCGCTCCGGCTCGCGTGATCGCGGCGACCACCGCCGGTTTGTCATCCAGGCGCGGCACGTCGCCGATCCCCACGGTATGGCGCGCTTGAAACTCGAAGCGGAAAAAGTCCTGGAAGGCGCCCGCCAGTCGCGCTCGCCAGTCGTCGGCTCGAATACGCGCGAGATCCACTCCATCCACGACGATCCGCCCCTCGTCAGGCTGGTACATCCGGCATAGCAGCTTCACTAGCGTGCTCTTGCCGGCGCCGTTCTCGCCAACGATAGCCACCACCGAGCCGGGTTTCAGCTCCAGGTTGACGTCCTCGAGTACGCGCCGCTCCGTTCCCGGATAAGCAAAGGAGACGTGCTCGAAGCGGATGCCGTTCACCAATCGCTCCGGCGCTGGAGAATCGGCGTGCTCCATCAGCGACGCGGCGTAATCCTCCAGCCAGGCCATGCGCCGCGATCCATCCAGCCAGAACCCTCGCAGGAAGCCGATTTCCCCCACCGTCGCGCCGATGTAAGCGGATAATCGCGAACCCGCGGCGAGCACCAGCAATACTTGACCGGGCGTCGCCTTGAGCCCATAGGCTACAAAAACCACCGCGCCTACATAGCCCGCCCCGAAAATCGCCCACGCCAGCGTGTGCCATCCCGCGCTGCTCCATCGCGCCGCCGCGATGGGGCGATACCAGCGCTCCCACGCTCCGCGGCGCTCTCTCACCAGTCGATCGCCGATCCGCGTGACGCGCACTTCCTTTCCCGGCGGCGCCGTTGTCGCGATGTTGAACAAGTGCCGCGCGAGGCGGTTGGCGGGGGCGGCCCGCTCCTGCACCGCCCGCTCGACTCCCGGCCGCCAGGTGGACGTGAACACCGTCGGCAGCGCGAAAACCACCAGCAGCGCCAGCGCCGGGTGGATGGACACCAGCAGCGCCACCGTTACACCCAGCCGCAGAATCCACCCGCACGTCGAGAACAGCGACATGTACATGTGATCCAGCACGAACACCTGGTCGCGCAGCATCGACAGCCGGTCCACATACTCCGGACGTTCGTGATGAGCGACCGTCGCCACCGAAGCTTGCAGCCCCGCCACGTGGGATTCGAGCGCCACTGCGACGCGATCGCGGAACCGTCTCTGAGCGCGATCGCTTGTGACCTTGAGAAACCACGTTGCCACCGCGGAGACCGCCAGTCCTACACCGGCCGCGGTCGCCAGGTTGCGATTGTGGTGGAGCAAGCCGTCCACCAGCAGCTTCAGCCACAGCGCCATCAGCGCATCCGGCAGCGCAGCCAGCAACGACAACCCTAAGGACACCGGCAGCAGCCGAGGTTCCGCCTGGTAAGCGCGCTTGAGCGCGCGCCACATGGCGGACATCGCCGGCGGCAGGTCGTCCGGCTTCTTCATTCCGGGACCCTCACGCCGGCTCATCCAATGCGACTCCTTCCTCACCTTCCGCGACTTCGCCCGCGTCGGACTCGAAGCGCGACGCCTGCATATCGAACATGGTCCGGTAGCGGCCATTCAGCGCCATCAGCTCATCGTGGGTGCCCAACTCGATGACGCGCCCGTGTTCCAGAACGCAAATGCGATCCGCCTGTCGCACGGTCGAAAACCGGTGCGAGATCAGGATGGTGGTCACGCGGCGCGTGGCCGCGAGGATGCGTTCGAAAATCTCCGCCTCCCCGCGCACATCCAGCTGAGCCGTGGGTTCATCCAAGAGCACCAACCCCGCGCCCATCTTCACGGCGCACAACGCGCGCGCCAGCGCGATGCGTTGCCATTGGCCCCCCGAGAGATCGGTGCCGCCCTCGTACCCGCGCGCGAGAATCGTGTCGAGGCTCGCAAGATGGCCGGCCCCGGCCTCGGCGAGTGCCGCCTGAATCACACTGTCGGGCGCGCCGGAAGGAGCGACGTTGTCGCGCAAGGGCAGCTCGAAGCGAATGAAATCCTGGAACACCGCTGTCAGGCGTCCACGCCAGGCATCGACATCGATCTCACGCAGATCCACGCCGTCGATCTCGATCGCCCCTTCTTGCGGGTCATACAGGCGGCACAGCAGTTTCGCGAGCGTCGTCTTTCCCGCGCCGTTCTGGCCGACGATGGCGAGCGATGAGCCGGCCGGAATCGTTAGATCGAAACCGTTTAGCACCGGGGTACCTGCGGATTCCCCACTCGCCGGATAAGCGAACGTCAGATTCCGGAAACGGATCGCGCGCGTGGGCATTCGTTGCGCAGCTCGTGTTCCTCGCGCGAGCGCTCCCGCCGGCGCCATCGCCTCTCGCAACTTGAGCACGGCGATGACTGGCGCGGATGAGCCGTCGAGGGCCCACGACAATCCTCCGAACGCGATCATGCTGATGCCCACCGCCGCGCTCGCGAAGGTGACCGCCAGACCCAGCGCCAGCCGCCCTTCGGCGGCATCTCTTGCGATCGACCAAAAGACCACCAGGTTGGCCGCGAGCGCCAGCAGCAAGCTCCACACTACCGGGCGCTCGCGCAAACGCGTCGCGCGCCATTGCAGATCCAGCAACTTCCTGCGGCGCGACGTGAAGCGTTCGACGGTCCATGCCCCCAGCCCGAACAGCCGCAGTTCCTTGGCTGCGGGAGCATCGACAGCCAGACGATAGGCGTAGTCGGCGTGTCGCTGTGCGTCGCGAACCTCGTCCGTGTTGCGGTCGTACCAGACCGCGCTCTCCCGCAGCAGAAAGTGCGTTGCAACCCAGGCGCCCACCAGCAGCAGTGGCGCCCACCAGGCGTATGCCGCCAGCACCAGCGCCGACGCCAGTCCACCCACCATCTCCACCAGCCCGGACGCGATGAAGTCCATCGAGATCGCTAACGGCGGGCCGATGATGCCCAGGTCGAAGTCGCGCGCCATGATGAGATCGGTGGTCAGGCGGGGGTCTTCCAGGTGACCCATGCCCGGCGGTGCGACACAAGCGTTAGTCAGTTCGTCGTAAAGCCACGCGGCCGTCCGGCTGCCCAGGTTCGCGCCCATCGCCTGATGCAGCGGCGACAAGACCTGGAGCAGCACGAACACAGTACCGACCAATGCCAGCGGCGTCGCCAGTGAATCGCCGCGCTGCACCGCACCCACCAATACGCCCATCGCGACAGCGAAGACCGCCGGGAGCGCGCCTCGCAGCAGAAGCGCAGTCCACCACGCGAACGCGAGCGGCCGGTCGGCCATCGCCAGAACCTTGAAGAACTTCCACTCCTTGCGCGCCGCCAGACGCTGAATCATGCCGTTCCCCATGCGACTGACCAGAAGCAAGACCGCGCCGGGACAGCGTGCAAAGTAGCGGCCAGCCGATCGCGGAAGCTCATTTGATTATGATGCTACAAACGGAGTGGGGCAGGCGATCTTGTCGCCTGCCGGTCTTCGACGCCGCCATGCCGGAAGCTAGTGGCACGAGTTCACCGTGCTACACTGGGAACATGATGTGGGATTTCCCACTTCTGATTCCCACATGACTGCCAAGCTGACTCTCGACCGCGCCGGACGGGTCCTCATTCCGAAAACCTTGCGCCAGAAGCTGCATCTTGGTCCTGGCGACGCCCTCCATCTCGATAGTGAAGGCGAAAAGATCACCCTCCGGCCGATGCGCCCGAAGGCCTTGCTCAAGAAGGAACGCGGAGTGTGGGTCTATCAGGGCGACGCCACGCAACTATCCATACCGGACGTGGTCGATCGAGAACGCGAGAAGCGCCTGCGGGAATCGATGGGATGAAGGAGTTCTTCGACACGTCCGTGCTGGTCGGAGCGTTCTGGCGGGGCCACCCGAATCATGAGGCTAGCCTCAGGCTCGTCAGTGCGGCCAGCAAGAAGAGGTCAGCGTGCGCCGCGCATACGCTCGCTGAAGTGTACGCGACCATGACGGCCCTGCCGGTCAAGGATGTTATCCCTCCGGATCAGGCGTTGCTGTTTGTGCAGGAGACGAGAGACCGTTGTGCGATCGTCACGCTGACTGAGGATGAATACCTCGACGCCATGGAGCGAGCCGCGGCTCGCGGATTGACCAGTGGACGTATATATGACGCGCTTCTGTTGCGTTGCGCCGCGAAAGTCAGAGCTGAGGTCGTCTACACCTGGAACCTCAAGCATTTTCGTACGATCAGGCCGGACATGACGGATCGCATCCGAACGCCTTAGTGTTCCAGATCAAATTGAGGGTGGCGGAAGCTAGTGGGAGTCGAACCCACCCGCGGCACAAAGTGCCCCACGCTGGTTTTGAAGACCAGGCCCAGCACCGGCCAAGACTAGCTTCCGAACGCAATTCTAACAGCTCAGCGCCCGATTCTAAACAACTCCCGAGCGGCCCGAAATCCACGCGGCCCTCGCCTGGACCTCCAGCCGCCGCGGCATGCAGATAGCCATCCGCCCTGTGCTATGCTGATCCATCGTTGAAATGGCCCGCATCGCGCTCCCTCGCATTTGTATCGCGCTCGGATTCCCCGACGCCGAGACTCTGCTGGCCCACGCGCGAAAGGAATACGACGCCGGCGAGCGCTTCTTCGAATTCCGCGTGGACTATTTTCCCGATCCCGAGCACGGCATCGCCGCCATCCGAAAATTTCTCGCCCGTCATTTCGATTGCACCATTCTCGCCACCTGTCGGCGTCATCAGAATCACGGGCGCTTCAACGGCAGTGTCGAGGAGCAGGTGCGGATTCTCGAAGCTGCCATCGCGGCCGGCGCCAAGGCCGTCGACATCGAAATCGAGAGTGCGGAAAACTGCGTCGACCGCGTGGAGCACTTGCGCTCGCTCGCGCATGTGCTGCTGTCCTATCACAACTACGGCGGAACGCCGCCGCTGGATGCGGTGGTGCGCCGCATGGCGCGGATTTCGGCGGACGGCTACAAACTGGTCACTACCGCGCGCAAACCCTCCGACAATTGCCGCGTGCTCGCGCTGGCCCGCACCTATTCCAAAACGCCCATGGTGCTGCTGGCCATGGGCGAAACGGGCTTTCCCACGCGCGTGCTTTCCACTGCGTTTGGCGGCCTCTATACCTATGCCGCGCCCACCACCACCGAAGGTACCGCCTCCGGGCAGGTGAGCGCGCGGCAGCTCCGCCATCTATATCGCGTCGAAAAATTCACGCGCGATGCCCACATTTACGGCGTCATTGCCGATCCGGTGCGCCACTCCATTTCGCCGGCGGTTCACAATCGCGCGTTCCAGGCGCGGCGCGCCGACGCGGTGTATCTCCCGTTTTTGGTGAAGCCGGTGCAGCTCAAGGATTTTCTGATGTTCGCCGACAAGCTGCCGCTGGCGGGTTTCAGCGTCACCATTCCCCACAAGCAGCGAATTCTTCGCTATCTGGATGTGATCGATCCAGCCGCGCGCCGCATTGGAGCCGTGAATACGGTCTGGCGCAAAGCCGGAAAATGGCGCGGCACAAATACCGACGCCGAAGGCGTTACCGCTCCTCTGAATCGGCGCGTGCGCGTCGCGAAATCGTCCGTGCTGGTGGTCGGTAATGGAGGCGCGGCGCGTGGAGCGGCCTTCGCGCTGGCGGCTGCCGGAGCGAAACTGGCCATCACGGGACGCAATCCGGATCGCGTTCGTGCTCTCGCCAAAGCTTGCGATGCCGAGCCGTTGTCGCGCGAGCAAACCGAATCGCGCATGTTCGACGTGTTGATTCATTCGACGCCGCTGGGCATGTCCCCGCGCGCCGATCAATGCTTTTTCGATGGGCGGCTGCCGGCGAAGCTGGTGTTCGACATGGTCTACAATCCCCTGGACACCGTGCTGATTCGCAGGGCCAAATCTCAGGGCGCCGAGGTGATCTGCGGACTCGAAATGTTCCTGGAGCAGGCGGCCCGGCAATTCGAAATCTGGACTGGTGAGAATGCGCCGCGCTCGGTGATGGAGAAAGCCGCCATGGAGGCGTTGGCGCCGGCGCCAGTCGCGGGCGCGTGACGCGTTTTCTTACTGAGCCGCGACTGTAAAGGAGCGGCACGTTACAACTTCTCGCGGTCTCAAAAGGCTCCCGTCTGAACTAGCCCGTAATGACCCAGGCGTCGCAATTCGTATAATAGCCCCATGAATGTTACTCGCCGCAACATGGCGCGCATGCTTGCAGCCACTACCGCGATTCCGGCTCTCGCGATTCCAGCTGCCGCGCAAGCTCCCGCCGATTCCGATGAAGAGACGCGATCCGCGCATGACCTGATGCGCTCGAACGCCCAGGCGCTCGCCAAGGTGAAGCTCCCCATGGCGACCGAGCCTGCTGTTCATTTCAAAGCCTGATCGTTCGTATAAACGAGGACCATCGCCATGGCGGAAATCACCAACGACATTTTCTTTGCAGGCATCAGCGAGATCACGGCGAAACTTCACGCCAAGGAATTCTCCGCTGTGGAGCTGATACGCGCGTTTTGCGATCGCCTGGAGCGCATCGGCCCCACCCACAACGCGCTCGCGCTTTCGCTGCGCGAATCCGCTGTCCGCAAGGCCAAAGACCTCGACGCCGAAATCAAGCGCGACCGTTTTCGCGCGCTGACCGCCATTCCATATGGCGCCAAAGACCTGCTCGCGGTGAAGGGCCATCCCACCACCTGGGGCGCTAAGCCGTATGCCGCGCAGAAGTTCGACGACGATGCGGCCGTGATCGCCAAGCTCGATAAAGCCGGCGCGATCCTGATCGGCAAGCTCGCCATGGTGGAGCTCGCGGGCGGCGGCGGCTATCGCTATCCCGCCGCGTCGCTCACCGGTCCTGGAATGAATCCATGGGATAAAACGCGATGGAGCGGTGGATCGTCCAGTGGTTCCGGAATCGCGACGGCCGCGGGCCTGGTGACCTTTGCCATCGGATCGGAAACCTCCGGTTCCATCCTCACCCCGAGTTCGTTCTGCGGCGTCACCGGACTACGCCCCACGTATGGATTGGTCAGCCGGCACGGCGCGATGGCGCTTTCCTGGACGCTCGATAAACTCGGGCCGCTGTGCCGTTCGGCGGAAGATTGCGGCATCGTGTTGCAGACAATTTCGGGCAGCGACAGCGACGACCCCGGATCTGCCGGACGCAGTTTCAATTACCTGCCCCAATTCGCGCGCAAGGCCGCCGGCCTGACGGTGGGATACGCGCCGGTCGATTTCGACGAGTGGGCCGATCCGACGGCGCGCGCCGCCTTGAAGAGCGCGCTTGAAGTAGTGAAGTCGCTCGGCATGAAGATGAAGCCCGTCGAGATTCCGGATTTCCCGTACGGGCCATTGGTAAACACCATCATCAATGGCGAAGCCGGCTCGATATTCGAGGAGCTGATTCGCAGTGGGCAGGTCGATCAGCTTGCGGACAAGCGCCAGATCGCCGGATTCAAAGCCATGCTGGAACTGCCCGCGGTCGAGTATCTGCGCGCGATGCGCATCCGCTCGGAAGTGCAGGACGCGTTCCGTCGTCTGTTCCTGGACGTCGACATGCTGCTGACGCCGTCGCGATTGGCCGGTGCGCCCAAGATCACGGATCGGCTGGATGGCGGAACGGCGCTCGCCGGTACCGCGGCGGGCAGCGCGCCGGCGCGCGCGCGCGGATTGCAGGGGATGATCCCGGCCGGCAATCTCGCGGGCCTTCCGGCGATTTCATTGCCGTGCGGATTTGCGGAAAGGATGCCGGTTGCGATTTCGCTGGTGTCGCGGCCGTTCTGGGAAAATCAGTTGATCGCGACCGGACGCGCGTTTCAGGGCCAGACCAATTGGCATCGCGAGCGTCCGCCCGTGAGTTAGAGCGACTCGGGCAGCCCGGCCACCCAGCTACGAGTGAGGCGCTACCGTCAGGAAGCGGGTGTCTTCGTGCATTCTCTCTGACCGTCGCGCGAACGCGAGATACGCGACTGTCGCGCTCGAATTCGCAGCCAGCCATCGATACGTAGGAATGCCGAACAGCGACCCGCGTTCGATCGTCGCGCGCCGCCCTTCGGCGAACGGGGAAACGCCGAACTCGACTCCGCGCGTCACCGTAATTCCGTTCCAGGGCGGGAACGCGCGGCTGCGATTCTCTTCCCACAGCGAAATCCAAGGAAAATCTTCGCGACGCCATACATAGCCGAACAGCAGTTGCGATCCCGGGTGCCACGCCATGAAAGATCCATCCGCGCGATCCGCATCCACGGCATGGCAAGTCACGCCCGCCGACCGCTCAAAATTCGGAAACACGCTCAGATCGGATTTCGAACCGTCCTTATTTGGCGCCATCGGCCATTCGAACTCTGCGCCCGGTTGATAGCGCTGATGCTCGCTGAGATCCATCGGATACACCATCGACCGTCGCCCCGGCAATCGCAATTGAGTCACGCCGTGTTCGATGAACGGCGGCCCCAGCGTCACGTGCTGCGTCCAGGCGATCGGCCGATCCATCGCCAGAAGATTACGGACCGTCTCCCGAATGCGCACGATGCCGCCGGGCTCCAGGCGAATCTCGCGTTCGAAATCGAGCATCGCCAGCGGCAGATGCACCCTCGCGATCATGCTCTCGCCTTGCGTTTCGATGTCGTAAGGCACGACGGACGCTTCGCCATGCACCGCCAGCCCGCTCCTGAATTCCTCTGGCGACGGGGCGCCGAAAATATCCAGCGCCAGATTGTGTCCCAGAATCCCCGCAAGCAATTTGCTCTCGGAGTTCGCGCCGTACTCCGGATTCTTTTCGAACGAGTGCTGCGACGGTTCGATCGTTGGCCACGGCGGGACCCATAGCGGATTCACGCCCGTCGATTTCTCGGTGATCTCCGCGATGTGCCCGCCTTCCACTGTGACGGTGACGCGCAGTTCCTGATTTTCGATGCTGACAGTTCTCCGGATCATTTACTCACGCGCACAGCGTTTTCCAGCGTTGTGCGCGATTCATACTTTGTCGCATTAGTAATTCTGCGCGCGCTGATGTTTGGGGCGCTCGGCTCGGCTCATGGATTTCAGGCCCGCCAGCGCGGGATCGGCTTTCGCGAGATCGTCAAAATTGCGCAACACCTTTTCGATCGCCGCGACGATATCGTCCACATCGCGTTCCTCACCGATCAGCAAAAACTGCGGAAGCCACACCGATTCGTCGTAGGCGGCGCGCTCGGAAACCGGGCAATGCACAGTGGAGTAATCGACGGGCTTGTCGCGGCCCACCGATAGCTGCGGACAATTCTGGGGCGTCGCGTAAAACAGATCGCTGCGATAGACGGGTTCGTAGAAGCGCCCGTCGCAGGGAACGCCCTCGGCGTCGATCGCGGCGACGAAGAGATCGCGGGCTACGCCTGGAACGTCGGGCCGATATTGAAATACGTAATGATAAATCGCCGACCGTGCGATCGCCTCTTGCTCCGGCAGTGGACGCACGCCTTCGATGGATGCCAGCGCTTTGCTCAAGCGCTTAGCCGCTGCGTCGCGCTTCAACTGGAACTCGGGCCACATGTCGAGCTGCCCGATCAACAGCGCAGCCTGCAAATCCGTCATGCGGTAATTCGATCCGAGCACGCGCTGCTGAAACTCATCCGTAGAACTCGCGCGCCCGCAGTTGACTTGGGATTGCACGTGCTCGAACATCTTCAAGTCATTGGTGATGACGATGCCGCCTTCGCCTGCCGTCATCAGCTTGCTCTCCTGCAAGCTGAAGCAGCCAAGGTCGCCCATGGACCCCGCTCCCCCTTTTTCGTGATGTCCGTGATATTCACCGCCGTGCGCGTGCGCGCAATCCTCTATGACTTTGAGATTGTGCTCGCGCGCCAGCGCCATCAGCCCATCCATTTCGACGAACCGCATCGCGAGATGCACCGGCAGAATCGCTCGCGTCCGAGGCGTGATCGCGGCGCGCGCGGCTTCGACGCTGAGGCAATACGTGTCCGGATCGACGTCCGCGAAAACCGGAACGCCGCCCACGAACAGCACCGCCGTCGCCGTTCCGTCCCAGGTGTACGCGGGCACAATCACCTCGTCCCCAAAGCCGATGCCCGCGGCTTGCAAGGCGGCGATGATGGCGATGGTTCCGTTGGCCACGCACAATCCATATTTCGCGCCATGCAGCGCCGCGAAGCGCTCCGCGAACTCCGCGGCGTGACGCGACGGCATCGGATAACCGCCCCAGTGCCGGCTTTCGATCACCTGCCGCACGCGCGCCAGATCCGACGGAAGATACTGCGGCCACGGCGCGAACGGCCGTGCGCGGACCGGCTTGCCGCCGAGAATCGCCAGATCACTCGTCACGTTAGTCATTGTTGATTAAATTGCGTGGCGACGCGATAGGCCTCCACATAGTGGCCGTCTTTCTTGGTCGCTCGGTTGCGCCGCTCCTGCTTCAGTTTTTCGAGATCCTTTGGATCCCAGTCCGGGCGGTATTTGCGAATCGACGGATCGAACTGGCTCACATGCGCCGCCGCCGCGCTCACTTTCTGCTCGAGTACATCGTCGATATTCACCCAATAATTCGCTTCTTTCGGCGTTACGTAGAAATACGCTTCCACCGGAACTTGCCACGGCTTCAATCCGTCATGCAATAGCTGATTCGGAAAATAGAGATGCCATTCCGATGCGCGAATTGCATCCAGCGTGTTGTTCGCGGCCATGCGGTGATCGGTCTTGTGCCACCGCACGTACTCCGAACCAGGATCGATAGACATCACCACATCCGGGCGATAAGTGCGGATAATTTTGGTGACCTGCTCCACTAGATCCAGAGGATTGGCGTATTCCAGCATGCCGTCGTGAAATTGCAGCCAGTGAATATTCGCGGCCGGAATGCCGAGCACTTTGCAAGCGTCCTCTTCTTCCTTTTTGCGAATGCGCGCAAGGCGCTCGCTGGTCATGTCCAGGTCGTAGGAGCCCTTGTCGTCGTTGGTGTAAATGAAAATCTGGATATTGTTCCGGTGCTTCTGTAGCAGCGCGAGCGTGCCGCCGCAACAGAAAGTGTCGTCATCGGGATGCGGCGTGAACAGGAGAATGGTTTTTCCTTCCTGCTTTTCGAGCTGGAACTCCTGCGCGCTCGCCGGCGCGGCGAGAAACGCAAACGCGGCCGCGCATAACCAACCCGCATACTTTCGATTCATACTCGCACCTCCACTTAAGCGCACAGGCCGATCGTGCCGTTGTGCGCGACTAAAGTTTCACGCACAGGCCGATCGTGCCGTTGTGCGCGACTAAAGTTTCACGCACAGGCCGATCGTGCCGTTGTGCGCGATTCCAACATTCATCCCTGACTGAACTCGCGACTCCTTAATTTCACCATGCCCAGGACCAACAGCACTCCCGCCAGCACATACATCGCAGCCGTCATCGAAATCGCCAGGCTCAGGCTGCGCTGGTCCGCGATGTATCCGATCACCACCGGTGCGGAACCCCCGCCGAGCCAACCTACCATGTTCATGAATCCGGCCGCTGTGCCGCGCGCCTCTGGCGGCACCACGTCGAAAACGGCCGCGAAAATATTCGCGTCGTAGAGCCCCTTGAAAAGCCCCCAGGCGATCAGCGCGACCACCATCCATGCGGCCGACCTGGTCATGCCGCACAGCAGCACGAAAGGCGCGCCGCCGAATACGCCGATGGCCTGCACCAGCATCCGGCCGCCTGGAAATCGGGCGCGCGCCGCATCCGCGAGCCATCCGCCGATAGGTGCTCCCGCCATGCTGGCCAGTTGAACGAAGATGGTCGCGGCAAGCCCGGCGACCGCCAGCCCGACATTGAACTTGTCGAACAGAAATTGCGGCATCCAGGAGAGCAGCACGATGGCGACAAAATTCGCGCAGACGAAAGCACCCATCAGCAGCATGGCGCTCGGTGTCTGGCGAAGAATGCGGAGGAACTCGAGCAGGGACATGCGGTGCGGGCGCGTTTCCACACTCGCTCCTGGGCTGACTACGCCGCGCTCCGCTGCGTCATCCGCTGCGCCGCGCCGCGGCTCGATCAAGAATCGCGTCAACACCAAGCCCAGCAGCATGCCCAATCCGCCGAACACGACGAACGAGGATCGCCATCCGTATTGTTGCGCGATCAGCGCCGCGAAAAATCCGCCGCCGATAGTGCCGGCGTACACGCTGGTCTGATGGATTCCGAGCGCGCGCGATCGCGTGCGCGACCCGTGATAATCGCTCAGCATGGATACGGAAGCCGGAAAGTAAAAGGTCTCGCCCAAGCCTTCCGCGGCGCGAAAAAAAACCAGCGAGCCGAGACTCCGCGAAAGCGCCGTCGCCATGCAAATCAAACTCCACGCATAAAGTCCGCCGAGAATGGCGGTCTTTCGGCGGAGGCGATCGACCAGGAGACCGGCGAACGGCGAAAACAATCCATAGGTCCACGCGAAGGAAGAGCCGAGCAATCCACGCTGAACCTGCGACAGGTGCAGCTCTTTTCCGAGCAACGGAAATAGCGAGAAGACCGCCTGGCGGTCCGCGTAATTGAAGAACGCGATCGACCAGAGCATCGCGACCAGCCACCATTTATAGTCAGACGCGCGCTCCATGCTCGCCTCATCCGCCCAGTGTGGACGCGAGCGTCAACACGGCACGTAGGAGTGCCTGCGTCGCAGTCATTCTTTGATCAACCACACTTCGGCGATCTGGCAGCCCCGGCCGTTTCCACCGAGCGAGGCCTCGCGATACCAACTCAAATTCAGCTCGCCCGATTGCGTCGCCGCCTTCGGAATCTTAAATTCGATGGGCGCGATGGGATTGGGTTTCGTAATCAGAGGATGAATCTCGTTCCTGTCATTGGCCACCAGCCGGATCTTGATATTGGGACTGTCGCCGGCATAGGTGACGCGGATCTTGTATTGAGCGTTGCGATCGAGATGATCGTAGTGCATTTGAAGCGGCGTGTCGCCGAGAGTCTCGGCGGTAGTCCACCATGAACTGCGGCGTTCGGCGCGATAGGAGTGCCCGACATAAGACGATTCGAGAAACGCAGGGTCGCTGTTGTAGGGAAGTCCGCGCACCAAATGCGGCTGGCGCGAAAGATCGCCGAGATCGTCATAAAATCCGCCGGGGCCGGGATCGTCCCAGTTGACGATCCGCTCAAGTGCCTTCAGCCGCTCTGCTTCGTCGGAGGTTCGCCGCAACTCTTCGAACCGCGCTTTCAACCAACCGCGATTGTTGAGCACCACGTCGACCGTGTCCAGATTCGCGCCGCGGTCGACGGAGATGGCTTTGTATCGCGTGACGCTCAATTGCATGCGGATGCTGTTGAATAACGCCTCCGCCAATTCGAAAATGCGCGCCCGCCAATCCAGGGCCACGCGATCGGTAATGGTGCGGTCAAGCATTTGCTCCGCGCGATTCATCGCCGCGAGCGACCCCAGCGGCTTGGCGTTGCGCAACTCCGCGATAGCCTGTTCCTCGATTTCGTTCTCGTGCAGCAGGCGGCGGCGGATGTAAGCGTCGTAATACGCCCGGTAAAGGGCTTGCTGAAATCGCCAATTCCCGAGCACGGGGGGAGCCGCGCTGCGTTCCATCCCTTGAAATTGTTCGAGCGTCCCGTTTACATTCGCGTTGGAAGCGAGCGGCCCGCGCCAATTGCGTTCCAGCGCCAGCAAGCCCTGCGCGAAATCGTTCGCGTACCGATAGCCGATAAAATAGCGCGCATAATCGCGCAGAACGTCCACCACGTTCGCATCCGGATTCCAGCCGAGCGCGCTCCAGATCATCTTATTCACGTCGTCATTGCAGCCCTCTGAATACGCCAGGAAACCGATGGTGTAAGGCTGCAGCAAACGAAAAATCGCAGCTTCATCCACGGGCCGGGGATTGATGGTTTCGCGCGCTTCCGTAGCAGCGTAGGCGACATCCCAATCGGGCACGGGATATTGCGACTGGCGGCTGTGCGTGATATCGGGATAATGGCGAATCGGATATCGCTGCGGCACAGCCGCACGCAATTGCGGAAGGCTCAAGCGGACCTGCGGCCCGAACACAACTCCCGTGAGCCAAGCCGGCTGCTCATTTTTCAAGATCGAGATGAACTGATCCATCCATTCCTTGTTGAAACTTTGCGGCGACACCCACATCTGGGCCTTGGGATGATATTTGTGCAGCAGCGCAGTTTGCTTTTCGAGCAGGGCCATCAGATATTTCGGCTCGGTGTGGCCGGGATCGCCGCCGGGAACGAAAATCGCATCGATGCGCGGGAGCTTCTTGTAAACTTCTTCCCATTCGTGCAGCGCGAACTCGACCGTCGCGGGATCCGAATAATCCTTATCCATGGCCGGATACCAGATCCATACATCCAGGCCGTAAGAATCCGACAGACGCGACATTTCGATCATCATGCGCATCGGCGGAAGCGGAAAATGGGGGCTATCGGCGGCGTCGTCGGAGCGCGGCGGAATCAGCTCAATCGCGTTAGTCCCGAACACCGCCAGGTCCCGAATGTACTGCTCCCACGTTCTAACGTCCCATCCGTCGTAGGAATTGGTTTTCGGGCGATACCCGAGCTGGTGTCCGCGCAGCGGATATTTCGGCGCAGTGGCGATCTTTAAGTCGTCGGGCGCTTCCAGAATGTCGCGCTCCATCCGGAGATTGCGAAGCAGGGCGCCGATGCCGAAGAGCGTTCCGCGCGGGTCGTTGCCGGCGACAACAACAGTATTGCCGATGGTTTGCACTCGATAGCCTTCCGCCCCCGTAGGCGCGGGCATAAGTTGGCGGGCAATCGCCCGAAGATTGGCTTCTTCGCCGACCAGAATCTCCGGTCCAGGCGAGGGGCGATCACCGACGGGCAACCGGATCCGCGTGCGTTTTTCGATTTCGTCGGCGAGCATCACTACGGCTTGCTTTTCCTGCGCGGTCAGATTCGGCGCGGCGGTGATGACCGCGTTCTTGAGATCGACGGCATTCGCAACCGCGGCAAGAATCAGACCGGCAATGAGCGCACGAGGCTCAAGACGCATCCCAACATTATATGTGCGGAGCGACGGAAAGAAGATTCAGCAGCGTGTCATGGATGAGAAGGCCGTTGGTGGGCTCGTGGAATTCTTCCGGCGGCCGGTGCGGAAGTTTCAATAGCGAAGGTACGTATCGCCGCGGTACCACCCCGAGCGACGCGGTCTCGCGATCGTTCCACCAGCCGGCGTCTTCGATGATCCAGTCGCGAAGCGGATGGTCGGAGGTGACCAGCAGCGCCGTTGTGTCCCATAGGCCAGCGCGTTCGAGCGAGCGCCGTATATCGCCAAGCGTTCGATCGGCGAGCGCCAGGTTGTCAAGATAGCTGGACGAATCGGACGTTGAGTAATCGCCCGCCTGGCGATCGTAAATGCCCAACAGATGCGGCACCGGAAAATGCATGAAGACAAGTTGGAATCGAATGTCGGCCGCGAGTTCGCCCGCGCGGTGGCGCATGAGTTCGAAGCCGGCTGCCTCGGCGGCGCGCGATCGGCGGCGAGTCTCTTCATCGAACAGCGGCGCGCGAAAATAGCGCGTCGAAGACAGGCCGGGAAACGCGAACGGCCGAGTGCGCAGCAGATACCACGCGCGATCGAGGATCGACGGCCGCGTCAGCGCTATGTCCACGGTTCCGGACGGGAACCAGTCGCACGATGCGAGGGAATGACCGATCGCGCGGCAATAAGGAAGCTCCGCGCCGAGCACTGCGGAGTTGACGCCTTCATCGCGAAGATCGTCGAAAATGTTCCGGACGTCGCTCCACCTCTTCGCGTGGGGATCGCCGGCGAACTGCAACAGCAAATCGCCAGGACCGGCTTCGCGCGCGCGTTCCACATACGTTCCCGTGAGCATTCCTGGGACCGCTTCCATCGTGTAGTGGCCCGGCGCTTCGACGTGATCTGCGTATACCGACTCGCGGCGAAGACGATCGAACTCAGGAAGCTGAACGGACGCGGGTCGATGATCGAACACCAGGGATTGATCGAGTTCGTCGAACAGCAGCCAGATCACACGGGGAGCCTTGGCTTTCACAGGTAGGAACGGAGCTGAGTTCTGCTCCACATAAGCCGACGGCGGCGGTAGGTGCTCGAATCGCCAGAAATTGTAGACGAACTGAATCGGAAGGAGTGGCGCAAGCAACAGCGCAACGGCGGAAGGCAATCGCAACGCATGCGAGGACCAGCGGATGGAGGCTGCGGCTATAACGAGCAGCAGCAACGCGACGGCGGCAATCGCTCCGGGGCGGCCTAGCGCGCGGATCGCATCCTGCCGCTCGAGATGCAGAGCATCCATACGAATCAGATTCAGAGGTACCAGCAGCGCGACCAACGCCAGCCATGGGGAGAGGCGTGGGGCAGCCGTAATAGCAATCCGGAATAGGATCGCCAGCGCGAACAACGCGATCAGAACCGGGCCGAAGAATTGGGCGAGCGTCGGATGGGGCCGCGAGGCCAGTGCGGCATCCGCCCAGCGGCTGGCGATCTTATCCCATTCGTCCAGCAAAAATAGATTCGCGAAGGAGACGCAGGCGAGAAAAACTGGAACGCGCTTCTTCACGGCCGCCCCTACTTTTTCCGCAGCACATATAAGGTGCGCTTCGAACCAGTGATCGCGCGTTGCCGGACGATGTCGAACCGTGCGGCAGCGCACCGTTCGAACAAATCCGCATGGAGACTCGAGTAAAGCTCATCGCGCCCGCGCGAAAGGCGGCGGAACATGGGATCTTCACAGTCTACGAATTCGATCAGCGCGAACTGGGTCGTGAGATCCGCGGCGAGATCGATGATTTCGGGGAGAGGAATGCGTTCCGTGGCGAGCATGTGATGGACTACGGCGAGCATCAGCACCATATCAAAACCAGCAATGGCGCTAGAAGCGCGATCGAGAAACGAGGGGCATTCCAGATTTCGCCAACCCGTGGGCGGCGTGGGCTGTGCCAGATTCACCATCAGCGGAAGAATATCCAGCTTTTCGGCGGCGGCTTGCCGCCAGATCTCGCCGGCCACGGCGGAATCGCCGTCGATCGCCACCACGCTGGCACCCGCGCGCGCGGCCATCCTGGAAAAGTGCCCGGTGTTCGCGCCCACGTCAAGAACGCGGCGCGGCGACGCGCCGCCCAAATCCTGGCGAAAAGCTTCCGCGACGAACGCCTCTTTTTCAGCGAACTGCTCGGGGGTGTAACTGCAATCCGCCGCCATATACTCGGACCACCGCGATGCCCGCCGCGAGCTTGGCGCGAAACGGTCCAGGGCTTTCCGCAAGGCCAGCAGGCCGCGTCGAAAAATATACGCGGACTTCTCAACGTCGTCGATTTTGTGCGGTCGATAGATCGACGCGTCATCGGGATTCTTGCGCGCTCCCAGCCACACCGGCATGGAAACCAGCGGCAGGTATTTCGCACGCAGCCGCGCGGGAGGTGAGAGCAAACGGTAAAACGCCTCGGGCTCCATACCATCGCGCTGCATCAGGCTTTGCGCCAATGGGATTCCGAAGTCGCATTCGGCGGCGAGCGGCAAAACAAACGTCCGGATGAACTGCGCCCGAGCCAGCCACAGGGGATCGCTAGGATCGCGCTGCTCCACCGACAACACATCGACGAACACGGGCGTAGCCCCTCGATAGAGAACGTTGAACGGCGTCGCGTCCTTCAGGCCGCGGCCCTCTTCGGCGAGACTCAGCGCCAATTCAATAGATAGCGCGCCCGCCTCGTATAACATCTCAGGAGGCCATTCGTAGGGGAAACTGGGGAACGCGATGGCCTCATGCTCCAGTGTCGCGCCGGAGGCGTCGCGCGCGATTACTTCGGTTCGGACGAAACGGCCCCGCTCGATTTCGGCGCGCACCGCCGGAGAGTTCAGCGCCGCGTCCAGGCACGCAACGCCAGGCGAGGCCACTTCGCGAAATACGCGCCCGTCGCGAATCACGACCCTGCCGCCGGGGTCCCGAAACGAAGCTCCTCGGGTCATTTATCAGACGGAGGATTCGCGCCGGTATCGCTCCCGGCGCGCGGAGTTCTCGACCCGCGAAACCAGCGCAATATGAATTTGCGAAATAAAAACGCCGCGCCGACGAACGCCGCCGCCAGGATCTGCCAGAGCATCGCTCCGGCGCCGGGATCGACATAGCCCTGCGCGCGCAGCGCCGGCGCGAGCGTAAAGATCATTGTCGCCATGATTGCGATGAAGACCATCCGAGCGGGAACGTGGCGATCATAGCACAGGCTCGCGGGAGGCATTTACGCTGGGTTGGCGCTGCGCGATTCATACGCCTCCAGAACTTCGTCGAGCGCTCCGTGTTCCACGATCCTGCCGTGATCCAGCCAGATTGCGCGATCGCACATGTGGCGAAGCGTGGCGGGGGAATGCGACACCACCAGCATGGTCTTCCCCGCCTTGCGGAAGTCCAGCATGCGATCGAAGCACTTCGCGTGAAACGCCTGGTCGCCCACCGCCAGCGCTTCGTCCACCACCAGAATATCGGGATCGATATTAATGGCGACCGAAAATGCCAGGCGCATCACCATTCCCGCGGAGTATGTCCGCAAGGGCTGTTCGATAAATTCTCCTACCCCCGAAAAATCCACAATGCGATCGAATAAATCCGCAGTCCCGCGGCGGGTGAGTCCGAACAGGGAGGCGTTCAGGCGCAGATTCTCCGCGCCCGTGAGATCGTGATGAAAACCGGCGCCCAGCTCCAGTACCGCGGAGAGGCGCCCGTTCACCGCCACTTCGCCCTCATCCGGGGGGCACAGCCGCGTGGCGACGTTGAGCAGTGTGCTCTTACCCGCGCCGTTCGCGCCCACGATCGCGAGGCTTTGCCCTTCGCTCACCACGAACGAAATATCACGCAGGGCATAGAAGGAGTGCTTGTGCGAGCCGTGCAGCAGGTCGTCTAGATGGCCGCTGATGAGCTTGCGCCCACTGTTCAAGAAGAACCGCTTGGACACGTTCTGAAAAACGACGCGTTCCATATTCTACAGATGATCGTAAAAGCGCCGATGCAGAGCGCGAAAAATGAGCCAGCCAGCCGCTAGAGCGCAGATGGAAACGACGCTAAGGTTCCGCATCAGCGAGCCGCCCGGAGGAACTCCCTCGATCAAAATTCTTCGCAGCGCCACCACCAGGGCCGTCACGGGGTTCCACAGGTACAGATCTATATACTCCTTGGGCACTTGATCGGAGGAGTAGAAAATGGGCACCAGGTAAAACAGCACCAGGGTGCTCGATTCCACCACATACCGCATGTCGCGCAAGTACACGTCGATCGCCGAGCAGGCGAGCACCAGTCCCAGCACGAACACCACCTCGAATATCCAGACCAGCGGCAGCCATAGCCAGTTTCGATTCACGCCATATCCGTACGCGAGCGTAAAGGTCAACAGGATGCCAATTTGAATCAACAGGTGCAGGCACGTGGAGAGCACGCTTGAAATCGGCACCACTTCGCGCGGAATGGGCACGCGTTTCACCAGGCCTGCGCTCTCGATCAGCGAATTGGTGCCGGCCGACCACGCCTGCGCGAAAAAGTTAAACGGGATGAGACCGCACAACAGAAATACCGGGAACTTGGGAATGTTGTTCTTGAAGATCTTGGTGAACACGAAGGTCATGATGAGCATCATGATCAGCGGGTTCAGAACGCTCCAGAAGACCCCCAGCGACATGTTGCGGTAGCGAACCTTGAAGTCCTTCAAGACCAGGTTCTGGAGGACGAACAGATAATCGCCGCTCCACACGCGTGAACTTCGCGGAGAAGGAATAGCAGCGGTCGCGGTTGCCGCGGGCAGGTCAGTTGCCCCCGCCGGTGGACTGGCCGTTGCGCCCGGCCTTTCGGGCTTCCGTGAATACTCGCGTCATAGAATCATCCTATCGGTCCAGGATAGCGCAGGATGGCGAAAAACCATATTAGCCGCGAATGAACGTGAATGAACGCCAATAAGAAATCGCAGTGAGAACGGCGTTGCAACTCGGGTAAGGTGTCCTTGTGACGCTTGCCGGTTAATACCGGTGAACAAAAAAAGGTCTGTGCTCTCTTATCTGCGTTTATTCGCGTTCATTCGCGGCCAATTCTCTTCGGGCGTCCTTTATAGCACCCGAGCGTTCAATCGTCCCTCCGCCAGCCGCACGCTCACATCCGATCCCGCGGGCGCTTCCGCCGGCGACTTGACGATCCTCCCGTCGCGCTCGACAATCGCGTAGCCACGATCCAGAATTTTCACCGGGCTTAATTGCGCAAGGTGCGCCTCCAACGGACCCAGCGCACGCTGCGCGCGATTTAAGTGCCCCCGGATCGCTTGCGCCGACGCGGCTTGGCATGCATCCAGACGCCTGCGGGCGCGTGCGAATTGCAACCGGACGTCACATTGGGCAAGGCGGGATGAAATAGACTCGAGCGCGCGTCGGCGGGATTCCACCGAGGCCCGCGACCGGTCGCGCAACCGGTAATCCATCTCATCCACTCGCTGCATCTGCTTGCCGATGGCGCGATGCAAGGTGGATTGATCCACCGCGAGCCCTTGCCAGCGCCGATGAAGTATGGCCAGGCTCAGCCGCATGCTCTGCCGTAGTTTCAGCTCGGACGCCTGGACGCGATCCTCCACGCTCTGGCGGGTGCAGATCACCATCTCCGCCGCGGCAGAGGGAGTGGGCGCGCGCAGGTCGGCGACGAAATCGGCGATGGTGAAATCGGTTTCGTGGCCGATCGCCGAAATCACCGGGATTGCGCTCGCCGCAATGGCTCGCGCAACCCGCTCCTCGTTGAAGGCCCACAGATCTTCCAGCGATCCGCCCCCGCGCGCAACGATCACCACCTCCGCCCACCCGGACCGGCTGAAATATTCGATCCCCGCCACCACCTGTTCCATCGCGCCGTCGCCTTGCACTTGCGCCGGATAAAGACGAATGTGACGGCCGGAAAAGCGGCGATCCAGAATCTGGAGAATATCGCTGATCACCGCGCCCGACGGCGACGTGACGATGCCGATCCGTTCCGGCAGCGGCGGCAGCGGCCGTTTTCGCGATGCCTCGAACAATCCTTCGGCGGCGAGTTTTTTCTTGAGCTGCTCGAAGGCCAGCTGCAGCGCGCCGTGCCCCTGCGGTTCCAGCGCTTCGACGACGAACTGGACTTCGCCGCGGACGTCGTAGAGATCGATACGGCCGCGCGCCAGCGCCGCGATGCCATCCTGCGGCTTGAATTTCAGATACCGTGCCGTGGTCTTATAACACACGCACTTGATCTGCGTGGCGTCGTCCTTCAGCGTGAAGTAATAATGGCCGCTCGCGGGAACCTTGGTTCCGGAAATCTCGCCGGAGACCCAGATATCGGTGAACTGGCGCGCCAGCGTCGTGCGAATGGCCTGCGTCAGCTCGCTGACGGAATAGTAGCGGGGCTCGGAACCCCAGTTGAGGGCAATCTGCTCCAAGACTCAAGTTTAGACTCGATTTCCGTGAGATCCGGCGGGCCGTCATCGCGATTATCGCTCTTATCGAAAATTTTTATATAAACCCCGCGACGCGCGGCCAATCATCCCGTATTATGTAATGATGAGCCACGCAGCCAAGACCCCCAAAGATGTTCTAGAACTTGCCAAGAAGAACGACGCCAAACAGCTGGATCTGCGCTTTACGGATCTTCCCGGTTTGCAGCATCACGTGTCGTATCCGCTTTCCCAGCTCTCCGAAGACTCCTTTGAAGAGGGCTTCGGCATGGACGGATCGAGCATCCGCGGCTGGGCGGCCATCAACGAAAGCGACATGCTGCTGATCCCGGATCCGACCACGGCCTTCATCGATCCGTTTTACGAAACTAAAACGCTGGTGATGACCTGCGACGTGATCGATCCGATCACGCGGCAGCACTACGATCGCGACCCGCGCTGGATTGCGCGCAAAGCGGAGATGTATCTCAAGAATTCGAGCATCGCCGACACCGCTTACTTCGGCGCGGAAGCCGAGTTCTTCATTTTCGACAACGTCCGCTTCGATCAGAACGTTCACGAAGGCTACTATTTCATCGACGCAAATGAGGGCCGCTGGAATTCCGGCCGCGAGGATAACAATCTAGGCTACCGGCCGCGCTACAAGGAAGGCTATTTCCCCGTGCCCCCCACCGATCAGCATCAGGATCTGCGCGCGGAAATGGTGGAAGTGATGATCGCCTGCGGGCTCGACATCGAGTGTCACCATCATGAAGTGGCCACGGCGGGACAGTGCGAAATCGATCAGCGCTTCGACACGCTGGTGAAATCGGCCGACAACATGATGCTGTACAAATACGTGATCCGCAACGTCGGATATCAGTACGGCAAGAGCATCACGTTCATGCCCAAGCCGCTGTTCGGCGATAACGGCAGCGGCATGCACACGCACCAGAGTCTGTGGAAGGGCAATGCGCCGCTGTTTGCGGGCGACATGTACGCGGGCTTGAGCCAGATGGCGCTGTGGTACGCGGGCGGACTGCTGAAGCACGCGCGCGCGCTATCGGCGATCATCGCGCCCACCACCAACAGCTATAAGCGCCTGGTGCCGGGCTACGAAGCGCCGGTGAATCTCGCGTACTCGCGGCGCAATCGATCGGCGGCGGTGCGCATTCCCATGTATTCGGCCAGCCCCAAGGCCAAGCGCCTGGAGTTCCGTCCGCCCGACGCCGCTTCGAATCCCTACATGGCGTTCGCGGCGATGATGATGGCGGGTCTCGACGGCGTGCTCAACAAAATCGATCCGGGCGAGCCGCTCGACAAGGACATCTACGATCTTTCGCCGGAGGAAATGAAGAGCGTTCCTTCCATGCCCGCGTCGCTCGAAGAAGCGCTGGCGTGTCTCGAAGACGATCACGCGTTTCTTCTGAAGGGCGACGTGTTCAGCGAGGAGCTGCTCGAAACCTACATCGCCTACAAGCGCAAGAACGAATCGGATGCGGTTCGTCTGCGCCCGCATCCGTATGAGTTCGCGCTGTATTACGACATCTAGAGCGCGATACCATCGCGAGGGAGTTGTCAGCACTACATACATGAGTAGTACAAGTTGGCAAACTGTCCGTTAAGCTAAAGACGATCACGGGTTCCTTCTCAAACGCGATGTGTTCAGCGAGGAGTTGCTGGAGACCTACATCGCGTACAAACGCAAGAACGAATCCGACGCGGTTCGCCTGCGTCCGCATCCCTACGAGTTCGCCCTGTATTACGACATCTAGGGCGTGACACCATCGCGAGGGAGTTGTCCGCACTACACACATGAGTAGTACAAGTTTGCAAACTATCCGTTAGCCTAAAGAGGATACATAGGTGATATAGCCGCCTGGATCGGAGGATCTTTGAGTTGACTAAATCAAACCGTTTAGCTTGTTGCGCTACGCTTGCCTGCGTGGCGCTTCCTGCTTCGCTGTTCGCATCTGTAACCTATACCGACAGCACTTTCGCCACGGGCAGTTACCCGACCGCGTTCACCTACATAAGCGACATCACCGGGACAGTCTCGGTCACCAGTGGACCTGCTCAGTGCAGCAGCTGCGGCGACCCCGGTGACGCCCTGGAAACCGTCTTCAACTGGGGAGGCGCCTCCGAAGTAAACGCCACACTCGTCCTTGGGGTGATCAATTCGGCCTTCACCTATGACCCAAGCACCCAAGGGGCCCTCTGGAACATCACCACCTCGATAGACGCCAGCGTGTCCAATACCAACGTGGGCTTCCCTCCGGATCCTTATTACTACCTTCTGATTGAGCAGGATTCAAACTACTACTATGGTTTGGTGAATTTCGACTCAAACGAGAGCGGCTTCCAGCTTTTGAGCGCTACGGCTCTGGTCGCCTCGAACTTCGACCAGTTCAACCCTTCCACCGGCGTCACGACTAGCAGTTCAAACCCGAATTTTGACGGCGACACGATGGAGTTTGGCTTATATATGATCGAGGGCGCGCTCTTTGCCCCGGGGAACAATGCGACCCTCATTTACGACAACCTGACGCTCCAGCTTAACTCGGTTCCGGAGCCGTCGAGCCTGTTTCTCATGGGAGCGGCCCTGGCCGGGCTGACCCTCCTGCGGCGTCGCAAGCTCGAATAGGTTTCTCGGCCTGCGGCGCGACCCACTTGCCGCACCAGCTACGATAATAGCGACAGTGCCCGGCGCGATCCTCCAAATCAACGTCTCCCGCGGCGGTGTGCCTAAGCGCGCGATTCCTTCAGGCGACGTCACCGCCCTCGGCATCGCCGGCGACGTCCAGGCGCATCCCGAATTTCACGGCGGCGCCCGACAAGCCCTGCTGCTGATCACATCGGAAGGAATCGAGGAGCTGACCGCGCTCGGGTTTCCGCTCTATCCCGGAGCGCTGGGAGAAAATCTCACCACGCGCGGTCTCGATCGCCGCGGATTGCGGATCGGCCAGCGCTATCGTATAGGCGCTATCGTCATCGAACTCACGAAAGTTCGCGAGCCTTGCTCTCAATTGAACCCGTATGGCCCGGGCATCCAAAAAGCCGTGTACGATGCGCAGGTGCAAGCCGGCGATCCTCAATCGCCGCGATGGGGTTTGAGCGGCTTCTACGCGTCGGTGATTCAGCCCGGCCCGATTCGCCCTGGCGATCCGATCACGCTGCTCGACCAGCTCGCGTAGACTAGCGGTTGTGGTGGGGCGGGTCCCCTGACCCGCGCGCGACCCCCTGGTCGCGCTATGAGTCGCGCAACAGGCCCGGCCAGGGGGCCGGGCTGCGGACGAGGGCGTCCGCCCCACATTGGTTCATAAGTGCCGTGAAACCTGTCTAGCATGCGCCGCCTGCTTCAATTGCGCTTTGAGGACTGGGTGCGCGCCGCGCGGGAGATCGCCGAGCTCTCCCGAACGCTGCCTCGCGAATTGGCCGATCGCATCGATCTGTTGCTGGCCGCGTCTCCCGCGCCGGAGCAAGGCTTGCGCTATCTGTCGCGGTTTCCGCTCAACCTGATCACGCCGAAAAATGCGCGCCCGCTGGTGGCGATCTTCACGCACAGCCATTTTCTCTCTGAAGAAGTGATTGAGCATTCGGCGTGGATCACCGAGCCGCGCGACCTTCATCGCGTCGTGGAAGCCAGTGAGTTTCGCGCGCGCCTGGAGGCGTCGATTCCAGCCGGGTTGCCCAATCCGCTCGCTCTCGCTGCCTTCCGTCGCCAGCAGATCCTGCGAATCGTGATCCGTGACGTGCTCGGCTTTGGAACTCTGCCTGAGATCGTGGCGGAACTATCGGGGTTGGCGGATGCGATTGTCGAAACGGCGTACCAGCGCATTCATGCGGATCTGGTCGCGCGCTTCGGTCCGCCGGAATTGGACACGTCCGAAAAGCGTTTTGATAAAAGCGACGCGCATTTCTCGGTGATCGCGCTCGGCAAGCTCGGCGGATTGGAGCTGAACTATAGCTCCGACATCGACTTGATGTTCCTGTATTCGGGAAGCGGCGAAACGGCCGGGCCGGAGCGAATCACCAACAAGGAATTCTTCAAACACGCGGCCAATCAGCTCACGGCGATGCTGTCGACGTATACCGCCGAAGGCCTGTGCTACCGCGTGGATCTGCGGCTGCGCCCCGACGGCCGTCTCGGCGAGGCCTGCATTTCGCTCGATGGGGCGCGCCAATATTACGCGAATCGCGCGCGCGATTGGGAATTGCAGATGATGATCAAAGCTCGCGTGGCGGCGGGCGATCGGGCGCTGGGACGTGCGCTGCTGGAATTCGTCGAGCCGCGAATTTATGCGTCGACACTGGACTTTTCGGCAGTGGAAGAGCTCTCCGCGACGCGCGAGAGAATCAATGAGAAGCTCGCGGCGAAGCGCCCCGCCCGGCGAGGCCGTTCGGCCATCGACGTCAAATTGGAACGCGGCGGAATTCGCGATATCGAGTTCGTGGTGCAATGCCTCCAGCGCCTGTACGGAGGTGCGGAGCCGTGGGTGCGGCACGGGGGAACGCTGCTGGCGCTGGCGCGCTTGCACGACAAAAACTTTCTGTCAGACGCCGAATACGGCCAGCTCGCTTCAGCCTATCAGTTCTTGCGGCACGTAGAACATCGCTTGCAATTCGCCGACGATTTGCAGACGCATACTTTGCCCGCCGATCCGGCGCAGCTTGAACTGCTCGCGCGTCGCATGCCTGGCGCGCGGATTTCGGAAGGCAAGGCCGCCCCATGGCTGCTCGCGGAGATCCACCGCCACTTCGAGCAGGTGATCGAGATCTATGAACGCGTGGTGCATTCCGCTCCCGGCAGCCCGGCCCCTGACGAATCGCCGCCGGCGGCCCGAACCAGCAACATCGTGCGTGCGCTGGAACAACGGGCTCCCGCGCTTTCCTCAGCCCTTTCCGCTGCGCTCGCGCGAGAAAAGTTCCTCCGGGGATATCGCGCTTTTGAACATTTTCTCGAACGCGTCCCGGTGGACCATCTGGACAAGTTGAACGCCGATCCCGCGCTGATTGCGCGCACGCTGGATATCTTCGAACACAGCCCGTACTTTGCCGAGCAGTTAATCCGCGCGCCGGAACTTCTCGATGAGATCGGCCGCGCGCCGGCCGTCGAGCCCGCTCCATTCGAAATCGGCGAGCTGCGAAGCTGGTTCCGCCGGGAAACCCTGGGCGTCGAAACGCGGAGCATCTGTCAATCGCACTCCATCTTTGACACACTGGCCGAAACCTCGGAGCTGGCCGACACGGTAATCGCCCGCGCTTTTGCAATCGCGGTGAGTGAGGTTCGCGCGACGCATCCGCCGGGCGATCCCTCCCACCAGCCGGCGGATCAGATGTGGACCATCGCGCTGGGAAGGCTCGGCATGCGCGAGTTCGATCTAGCTTCCGATGCTGATCTGGTGTTCGTGCTCGCGGATTCCGCGAGCGCGGAGATGCGCTTCTGGACGCGCGTCGCCGAACGGCTGATCGATCTGATCACAGCCTACACGGGCGGAGGATTTCTTTTCGCGGTGGATACGCGCCTGCGTCCCAACGGCGGCGACGGGCCCCTGGTGCAAACCGAAACTGCGTTCAAGGATTATTTCGCGACCGCCGCCGAAGCGTGGGAAGGGATCACCTATATGAAATCGCGAGTGGTGGCCGGCGATGCGCGGCGAGCCGAAATCTTCCTGCACGAATTGCAGCAGGTGGATTGGGTCCGCTACGGGCAGAGCGGAAGGTCGCGCACGGATCTGCGGCAGATGCGAGCCCGGCTCGAAAAAGAGCAGGGCGCGGCGCAGCCGTTGAAGGCCGGGCGCGGCGGTTATTACGATATCGATTTCATCCTGATGTATCTCCGGCTGAAGAACGCCGGCATCTTTTTCAAGGTGCTGAACACACCCGCGCGAATTGAGGTCATCGAAAACATGGGCCTGCTGGATCGCGACAGTACGCGTTTTCTGGATGAGGCCGCGACGTTTTACCGCGCGCTGGATCATGGGCTGCGCTTGATTTCGGGCCACGCGGAAGGAAAACTACCGTCGTCCGAGGCGCAGATGGAAACGCTGGGCGAATTGCTGAAACGGTGGACGCCGGTCCCGCTCGCGAGGTTGAGCGAAATTCAGACGCGCACGCGCGAGATGTTCGATCGCGTCTTCGCCTGACTGGTTTGCCTAACGTGGCGCAGGCGATCTTTCGGATTCACCCACACACCGCGATCCGCTGGATTGTGGCATTCTGGACCAGAATGCTCCCGATTTTCCTGGCCACCTACGGCGCTGTGTTCGTCGCCGAAATCGTCGGCGACAAATTGCTCTACACCACCGGAGTGTTAGCCGCGCGCTATCGCACGCTGCCCATCATGATCGGAATGGCGTTCGCGTTCATGATCAAGATGGGCGTCGCCGTGCTGGTCGGCCAGGCGATTTCGAAGCTTCCACCGCTGCTGGTCGCGGCGGTCACCATGCTCAGCTTCATCGGCGTGGCGATCACCGTGTGGCGCAAAGATGAGCGCCGCGCCGCGCAAAAGGAGGTCTCCGCGCCGAAAGCCGCGATGGTGTCGTTCGCGGCCATCTTCTTTTCCGAATGGGGCGACGTCGGCCAGATCACGGCCGCGGCCATGGCGGCGAAGTTCACCGAGCATCTGGATCCCGCGCTGACCATGCACACCGTGATGTTGATCGTGTGGCTGGGCGCGGTCGGCGCGATGGTCACCAAAGGAACGCTGGCGGCGTCCATCGGCGCCGGCGTGCGCGGCTGGATCCAAGAGCACGTTCCCCCCAAAGTGGTTCGCTACGCGGGCGTCGCGCTGCTGCTCCTGCTCGGCGTTTTGTCGGTCGTCGAAACGCTGACCGAGGGACACGCTTGACGGCTGCCCTGGAAAATCGCCGCGCCGCCATCGGATTCATCGTCTGTCTCGGCATCGTCAGTCTGTTCGCCGACATGACCTATGAGGGCGCGCACAGCATCATCGGCCCTTACCTGGGCGACCTGGGCGCGAGTATTGCGACCATCGCGTTCATCTCCGGATTGGGCGAGATGCTCGGTGCGAGCCTGCGATTCTTTTCCGGCCGTTTCGCTAATCGCACGCACGCCTATTGGACCATCACCGCGTTTGGTTACGCGATGAACGTGATCGCCGTCCCGGCGCTTGCCTACGCGGGATCGTGGAAAGTCGCCGCGATGCTGGTGATCGCCGAGCGCACCGGCAAAGCCCTGCGAGGCCCCGCGCGCGATGTGCTGCTTTCGGAAGCCACCGGCGAAGTCGGCCACGGATTCGGATTCGGATTGCATTCCATCATGGATCAGACCGGCGCCGTAGTGGGTCCGTTGCTGATGTATGTCGCGGTCATGCGCTCGCAAAACTATGGATCGGCGTTCCTGTGGCTGGCGGTTCCCGCGGTCGGCACCATGCTCGCGCTGCTCACGGCCCGCGTCTTGCATCCATCGCGAGGCAAGTCCGCGCGCATCCCGCGACAGGAAACTCTTCCGAGAGTATTCTGGATCTACGTGGTGGCCGCCGGATTGTTGGCGTGCGGATTCATCGATTTTCCCGTGCTCGCCGCCCACTTTCAGAAGATGGCGTTTCTGAAACAGAAAGAAATCCCGCTGCTCTACGCGGGCGCGATGGCCGTCAACGGATTCACCGCGCTGATTTTCGGCCGGCTGTTCGATCGCTTCGGAATCCTGGTCCTGGTGATCGGAACGCTGATTTCGATGCTGTCGCTGCCGCTCGGATTTCTGGGCGGACCGGCGGCGGCAGTGGCCAGCATCGCCTGCTGGGGCACGGGCCTGGGCGCGCAGGATGCGTCGCTCCGTTCGGGCATCGCGCAAGTGGTTTCCATGAACAAGCGCGGCGGCGCGTTCGGCGCATTCAACGGTGTATTCGGCGTGTTGTGGTTCCTGGGGAGTTGGGCGATGGGCAATCTTTACGGGTACTCCATCGCCGCCGTGGTTATCTTTGGAGTAACTTGCCAGTTCGCGGCGGCCGTGATGTTCCTGAAGCTGCGGCGCCCGCTGGCCGCGGCCCGCCAACACAATTAGCGATGGCACTCACCAGGCACGAACGCCTCGCGCGCCAAGCGGCGTGGGCCAGCATCGGGATCAGCGCGATTCTTGCGGTGATCAAAATCGGCGTCGGACTCGCGGCGCATTCCGTCTCGCTGATTTCGGATGGATTCGAATCCGCGGCCGATTTCTTCACATCCGGCCTGGTAGTGTTCGCGTTGTGGGTCGCCGCAAAGCCTCCGGACGCCGATCATCCTTACGGACACGGCCGCTTCGAAACGCTGACGGGCCTTGCGATCGGCGTGGTGCTGGTGGCCACCGGCACGGCCATCAGCATTCGCGCGCTGGAGGAGCGCAACGTGCAGCACGCGGTGGCGCTGTACGCGATATGGCCGCTGATTGGTTCCATCATCGCCAAGTTTGCGCTGGCCGCCGCGAAGTTCAGTATCGGCAAGCGCAGCGGCAGTTCGAGTCTCGCGGCCGACGCATGGAACGACGTGGTCGATGTCCTATCGGGCTCCGTGGCGCTGGTCGCGATCCTGCTTTCCATCCAGGGACCGCGACTCCAGGCGGCGGATCACTACGGCGGATTTGTGATCGGATTGATCGTCGTCTTTCTCGGCATGAACGTCGCGCGCGAAACCGTCTTGCAGTTGATGGACACTATGCCCGACGAGACTCAGATGTCGCAGATCCGAGCGGCGGCGCTCGGTGTCAAGGGAGCCCGCGCCATCGAGAAATGCTTCGCGCGCAAGACCGGCTTGCGATACCACGTCGATCTTCATCTGGAGGTCGACCCGGAACTCACCGTGCGCGAGTCGCACGAAATCGCGCACGACGTGAAAAATACCATCAAAGCTCAACTCGAGTGGGTGGAGGATGTGCTGGTGCATGTCGAGCCGTTTGTGGCTGTCCCAGGTGCCGCGGCCCGCGGCCGCCGCTGATCCTCGTCTGTACAAAGCTACGCATCTATACGAATCTACGATGCCCGCACAAAGCTACAATCGAATCAGCGAATGGAAAATCGCGCGATCGCACGGCTCTTGTATGAAACCGCCGACATGATGGAGGTGGACGGGGCGGATTCGTTTCGCATCCGGTCTTATCGAAACGCCGCCGGTGTGATCGAATCCCACCCCGAGGCGATTTCGCAGATCCTCAAGAATCCCGAGCGCACCGTCACCGAAATTCCGGGCATCGGGAAAGGCATCGCGGCGATTCTAGCCGAAATCGAACAGCGCGGAAGTTTCGAGCGCCGCGATGAGCTGTTTCAAAAATATCCGCCGACGGCGCTGGAGCTGTTGCAGATTCAAGGCCTCGGCCCCAAGAGCATTCGTCTCCTGTTCGATCATTACCGCTGCTCCAGCATTGACGATCTGGAGCGCCTCTGCCGCGAGCAGAAGATTCGGGACCTGCCGCGCATGGGCGCCAAGCTGGAAGAAAAAGTGCTGCGGTCCATCCAGTCCTATCGACAGCGCGCCGGACGCTATCTTTTGAACTTCGCAACCGGAGTCGCGGACGAGCTGACCGCGTATCTATCGGCCGTCCCGGGCGTTGCGAAAACTACGCCCGCGGGCAGTCTTCGGCGTGGAAGGGAAACCGTCGGTGATCTGGATTTGCTCGTCACCGGCGCGGCTCCGGGTTTTTCGGCGGGCGTCGTGCTCGACCAATTCATCGCGCATCCGAAAGTTCAGGAAGTGCTCGGGAAGGGCGAAAACAAAGCCTCCGTGCGATTTGGCCACGAAGGCCTGCAAGTGGATCTGCGCGCGCTTCCCGAAGAAAGCTTTGGCGCGGGGCTGCAATACTTCACCGGCAGCAAGGAACATAACGTCGCGCTGCGGCAGCGCGCGTTGAAAATGGAGTTCACGCTGAGCGAGTATGCCCTCGCGAAAGTCGATACCAATGAGCGAGTCGCCGGCTCGTCCGAAGAAGAGATTTACTCGGCGCTAGGCCTCGCCTGGATTCCGCCCGAGCTGCGGGAGAATTGGGGCGAGATCGAAGCTGCCGCGGAAGGGCGGCTTCCGAAACTGGTGACGCCCGAAGATATTCGCGGCGATCTGCACATGCATACCGTCGAAACCGACGGCCGCGCCACGCTCGCAGAAATGGCGGAAGCCGCTCGAGCGCGTGGCTATGAGTACATCGCGATCACGGATCATTCGAAAGCGCTGGCGATGGCCAACGGGCTGGATGAAAAACGTGCGGTCGCGTTCGCGCATCACGTTCGTGAAATGGATCAGTCGGGATTAGGGCTGCGCATATTCAGCGGCCTGGAGTGCGACATTCGCCGCGATGGATCGATGGATTTGGAAAACGACGCGCTGGCGGAGCTCGATTTCGTCATCGGCAGTGTCCACAGCTACATGAATCTGGAAGCATCCGAGATGACCGATCGATTGATGCGCGCGCTTGAAAATCCGCACCTGCGCGTGCTCGGGCATCCCACCGGCCGCATTCTGCTGCATCGCGAAGCGTTCCCGTTCGATTTCGATTTGATTGCCGCCGAAGCCGCCCGCCGCAATGTCCATCTCGAAATTAATGCGAGCCCGGAGCGCCTGGACCTGGGCCCCGCGCTGATTCGTACCGCCAAAGCCAAGGGATGCAAGTTCGTTATTTCTACCGACGCGCATCACCCCAAGCATCTGCTCAACATGAGCTACGGCGTGCGCATGGCGCGCCGCGGCTGGCTGGAAGCCGCGGACATTTTGAACACTCGCCCGCTCGCGGATTTCGCGCGGGCCATAAAAGCCTAAATGAAACTCATCTCTTCCACTGAAATTACACGCACCCCGATTTTTCACGTCACACTGGATCGCGCCATCGATCCGGGCGGATTCGAAATTAAACGCGCCATCGTAAAGCACGGCGGCTCGGCTGTCATGATGCCGGTGGACCATCGCGGCCGGATTCTCCTCGTCCGGCAATACCGGTTACCCGCGCAGGGCTATCTTTGGGAGCTGCCCGCGGGGCGCGTCGATGAGGGCGAAACGTTCCTTCAGGCCGCGCGCCGCGAGCTCAAGGAGGAAACCGGGTATACCGCGAAGAGTTGGAAAAAGATCGCCACGTTCTTTCCAAGTCCCGGATTCCTCGCCGAGAAAATGACGATTTTCCTCGCGACCCGCCTCACCGCGGGTGAATCGACGCCCATGGACGATGAACGCATCGAGGCGCGCTGGTTCTCTGCGCGCGACCTGGGTAAATGGATCGAGGCGGGAAAAATTATCGACGCGAAGACGATGATCGGATATTGCCAATATCGTCGTCACCTCTGAGGCGCGCCCGTCAGGGCGCGCGCCGTCACCTTTACCGCGCGACAGGATGGAGCGCGTGATCGCCCTTCAGGTATGCGAACATCGCGCCGAGCGCCTGCGCGCGATGGCTCACGGAGTTTTTCCTCGCGTCGTCCGCTTCGCCAAAAGTGCAGCCGAAGGGCTCATGGTAAAACAGCGGATCGTATCCAAATCCGTGTGTGCCGCGGGGCTCATGGAGGATGCGGCCTGCCACGGCGCCGCGAAAAGTTTGGATTAACTCGCCACCTCCCACCAGAGCGATCGCGCACACGAATCGGGCCGCGCGATTTTGGATGCCATTTAGTTTCGTGATCAGCAGCCGGTTATTGTCCGTGTCGGTAGCGCCGGGTCCCGCGAAGCGCGCCGATTGCACGCCGGGCGCTCCGCCGAGCGCATCCACCTCCAGCCCTGAATCGTCAGCGAACACGTAGTCCATTCCACCGGCCCCCAAGTTGCGGCCGTAATACAGCGCCTTCTCTATCGCGGTTTCCTCGAAGGTTCGGCCGTGCTCTTCCGGCGGCGGAGCCTCCACCGCGCGCAACTCAAACCCGCCTCCGCATGCGCGCGCCACTTGCTGAAATTCGCGCAGCTTGCCTTGGTTGGAAGTGCCGCAGAAAATAATCACGCCGTTTCGAATTGCTTCTGCATCGCCACCAGATCTTGGATTCCTTTGCGCGCTAACGTCAGTAGTTCCGCTAACTGGGCGTCGTCGAATGCCGTCTTTTCGGCGGTCGCCTGCAACTCCACGAACTTTCCCGAACCGGTCATCACCACGTTCATATCCACTTCGGCTTGCGAATCTTCCTGGTAACACAGATCCAGCATGGGGACGCCGCCGATGACGCCGACACTGGTAGCGGCGACGAAATCGAGCAGCGGCGATTTCTTCAGCGCTCCAAACTTTACCAGTTGCCGAATCGCCGACGACATCGCGATATAGGCGCCCGTGATCGCCGCCGTTCGCGTGCCGCCGTCGGCTTGCAGTACGTCGCAATCCAGGATCACGCTGCGCTCCCCCAGCGCGCTCAAGTCGACCACGGAGCGCAGCGACCGGCCGATCAATCTCTGGATCTCCATGGTTCGTCCCGACGCGCGGCCTTTGGAAACCTCCCGCGGTGTGCGCGTGGCGGTGGCGCGCGGCAGCATGGAATACTCCGCGGTCACCCATCCTTTGCCCGAGCCGCGCAGAAATCCCGGCACGCCTTCCTCGATCGTCGCCGCGCACAGCACGCGTGTGTTGCCGATCTCGATCAGCGCCGAACCTTCGGCGGTGAGCAGATAATCCGTCGTGACTTTCACCGGCCGCATCTGCGTGGGCTTGCGTTGATCGACTCTCATAGGTTTTTATGCAACTTGCGCAACTTCCGCTACTTCCCCGATTTCATCATTTCGTACAGCAACCAGATCATCACGGCGAATCCGAGCAGGATGATGATAGCGCAAGGGACCACGCCGCGCTTCGATCCCGTCGATCCAGTCGCGCGCGCCTTTCTCGATCCGGCTGGTTTGAATCTGGCCATATTTTCAAATCCGTCTCCGCTCGCTATCTGGACGCCCGCATGTGCGTCGCCGCCTGACGAAAAAATTCATCCAGCGCGCGGAGCGATCCTTCCTCAAGATCGCGCAGCGTGATGGAAACCACTGCGCGTCCACGTTCCTCGAGCGCCATCTGCGTCGCCAGAAACTGCGCGCAATGATAATCGGCCGGCTCGGCGGGATCGGCCATCAGAATGGTCGAAAAACATTTTCCGTAACCGATGATCATTTCATGATACGAGTGATTCATCGCGGGACCTTCGTAGACGTCCACCGGGATCCTGGACGCGCCGCGGAACAGCGATTCCGCTGCCCGGTCCAGGACGGCGCGCACGGCGCGGCCGCGCGGCGAATAACGCGTATCGCCGAAAAACGTCAGCTCGGCGTAATCGCAGGATCTGTCGCCGCCGGGACTATCGGCAGTGAAGCGCCGCAGCAGAGACGCGTAGAGCGCGGGTGCCGCGACTGGCGTGGCAGTGCATCCCATTGGTTCCACATCCGCGGGCAACCGGTCCCAGCGGAGCGTCACGCGCCCGCGCCACACCGCGCACCGCTCGGAGTTGACGAACCGGCGCCAGTCTCTTGTCGTTGTAATTCCGGAATTCGCAATTCCGGAATTCGCGATCCCCGTGCTTGCGACGCCTGCTCGTGCGCTCCCGGCTCTCGCGATTGCGCGCTGCCCCTCCGCGTGCAAACGATTGGCGATGGACTTATACAACTCCACGTTCGGCTGCGTCACGAAGTTCATCTTACGGAGCCACGCAACCCCAAAGACGACGTAGTGGATGAACTGCATGTATCGCGAAAGCGGCGCGCTCGAAGGCCAGGAAACCGTCGCGACCGGATAACCCGCGCGGCGCAGCATGGCGAGCTTCACGCCCGTTCCGCCGAGTGATCCTTTGACGTCGATTCCCAGAAAGACGCGATCCTGGCGCGCATCGCGCGGCGCATGGAAGTGCTTCATGTGCACCCGCTCGCCGATCACGATTTTAATCCCCAGCTCGGCTGATTTTCCAAGGCTCTCCTCGAAATCCTGCTTGGTCCAGATGGCCGCGCCGTTCCACGCCCTCGGCAGCAACAGAGTCACTTTGTTCCGTCCAGCGAGGCCTTGCGTGTGCAGAAACGACGCCAATCGCCACGCGGTGTGAACCTCATCCGAGGAAAGCGAGGCGCCGGCGATCCACGCCGTGAGATCGACGCCAGCCAGGGCGAGGGGATACAGACTGCCGCGCGTGAGCGGTCCGCTGTGGCGCCCGCAGGTGGTCGAGTCGCCATCCAGTTGAAGCGGGACATGGCGATAGCCGCGCGATTTGGCGAATTTATCCAACAACGAACCGGGGATCGTCAAATAATAAAAATTGGGCCGGGAATCCAGGCGCGCATCGTCAAAATATCCCGCGAGTTTTTCGAGATTGCTCACCGGTTCGAAGGACGTCATGCCCATCGCCATCGCGATCACCAGCGTGCGTTTCCAGAATTCGCGCTCCTTGAGGCCGCTGCGGCGCTTGATATCGCCGACGATCGCGCGGAGTTTCGCCGGATCGGTGGAATCCAGCAGATACACGCGCGGCCCGCGGCGCAGCAGCCCCATGGCCTGGTACATGGCCTTATCCTCCGCCGATCCGCCCATCCCGGCCCAGATCAGATATTGGAGAGGAACGCCTTGCGTTTCGCGAATCCCCCGGCGAATATCGTCGATTTCGCGGGCGATTTGTTCGGGCCATTCCGGATGGTTTTCTGACTGCCACGCAAGATTGAACACGCCATAACGATTGGCGACGACGCGGCCGCGCTCCACTTCCATTCCGATGGGGATCAGCGCTCCTCGTGAAGGATCCAGACTCGATAGTCCCTTGCGGCGCACACGCGAATCCAGCGCCTTCAATCCACCCAGCACAGAGGCGCTTCGAAAGCGCGCGAAGCAGGATTCGGATTCAGGTTGATCGTGGTGGATGGACAGGCGCAACCTATTAGGTGTAACACACAGAACATGCGAAACACCCCAGGGCTACTGAGCCGCGACTGTCAAAAAGCGGTTCGCTATCGCCGAAAGTGATGAAGTACCTTGCAGCGCACGGTCCGCTTCCGCTCCTTAGCGGCCGCGGCTCGGTAGGAAGTTGAGAGTACCGCTGCTTGACAGTCGCGGCTCAGTACATCAGCGCGCGTTACGGAACGGAGGGAAGTAGATTCCCAGGCGCGAGCACTCAGGGCAACGAAACAAAACCTTCCAGCGTCTGGTGATTTCGTCCGCGCCGTACCCGGAGCCGCAGTAGAGACACACGTTCACGAAGGGCGGGTCTTCACGGGCCGTGACCACGTTAACGTTCGCGGCCCAGCGGGGACCTTCAAAATAGAGCGCCCAGCCATACAACGCCCAGTCGACACCGGCGATCCGATCGGCGACGCGCGTGCCCACATACAACGAACCTTGCAGCACGGCGATCACGCCGGCCGGCAGACGCGCGAATCTTCGAAGACGCGGCGCCAGTTCCGGAAAGATCGCAGGATCGAGATCCTGCATCCGGGCGAGGTAGGCAAATGAGGAGTACAGTTTCTGCCACGCAGTGAGTCGCAGCCCCACCGTTTTTTCCACCATGGCGGTAAGCTGCGCCCGCCGGAAGCGGTTCACGTGGTCGCCGCCTTCGAACAAGTAGCGATAGATGCCGTCGCACAGTCCGTAACCGTTGGGGACCGAGACGAAGAGACGGCCGTCAGGTTTGAGCACGCGTGAGATTTCCTGAAGCGTTTCCGAGACGTTCGTGATGTGCTCTAACACGTGATGGCACAGCACCAGATCGAATGACGATGCAGGGAAGGGAAGCGCTTCGCCCAGCGCGATGACGCGCCGCACCACCGACTGCGGCGCGTACGGGTTGGCGAAAGCGTCCTTATCCGAATCGACGCAAACTACCGAGCAGGCGTATTCATACGACATGAGACTGCCGGCGCCGGCGCCCAGGTCCAGAACGCGCTGGCCCGCTTTCATCTGGTCCATCCAGTCGTGCATTTCGATCCATCATTACTCTGGCTGGGTCGCGGGTGAGTTGTCAATGTGCGCGATTGCATCCGACGAACGCACTCCCTTACGGTCGTGCCTCAACTGAAGGCCGCGGGTGGATTGTCAATGTGCGCGATCGTCAATGTGTATGATGGGGCGATGGCACACAACCAGATTTCGCGGCGCGACACATTCGCCATGTTCGGTGGCGCGCTCGGCGCCATGAACGTGGCTCCTCTTTTCGCGCAGCAGCGGAGCGGCGAGGATCTCCCTAAAGCACCCACCGATGTGAAGCCCGGAAGCATCACGTACGAAGACGTGGCGTATCCATGCCCGGTGCAATATCTGCCGCTCACGCTCTACGGGCAGGACGTTCGCATGGCGTATATGGAAGCGCCGCCCGCCGCCGCGCCGAACGGACGCACAGTGGTGCTGTTTCACGGAATGAATTTCGGCGGATTTTATTTTTCCGGGCCCATACAAGTGCTTCGCGACGCGGGTTTCCGCGTGGTGGTGCCGGATCAGATCGGATTCGGGCGATCGTCGAAACCGGTCATCCCTTACAACTTTCACGACATGGCGGCGAACAGCCGCAAGCTGCTTCAGACGCTGGGCATCGCCAAAGCGGCCATCGTGGGGCATTCGATGGGAGGGATGTTAGCGGCGCGCTTTGCGGCGTCGCATCCGGAAATCACGGAGCGCGCGGTGATCTACAATCCCATCGGGCTCACCGATCCGCGTTTCGGAAATCAGAAATGGTCGACCGCGGATGAGGCCTACAAGGCGCGCGTGGGGCAGACGCGCGATCAGGCGTATCAGCAGGCGTATGGGACCATCAAGAGATACTTTCCGCACGAATGGAAACCGGAATACGACCAGCTTGTGCGCATCCTTTATGCTCCGACGCTCAGCGCGGATTGGCCGCGATTCGCGTGGGTGCGCGTGCTGTGCCAGCAGATGACGTTTCTGGATCCGGTGGTGTATGACTGGGCGCACATCAAGGTGAAGACGCTGGTGCTGGGCGGGGCGAGCGACGGTCCCGATTTTCCGGCGCAGGCCAAGCACATCGCCGATACGATTCCGGGCGCGGAGCTCAAGTTGCTGCCGGATCTGGGGCACGTTCCGCACATCGAAGCGCCGGAGGTTTTCTATCCGCCGTTGTTGAAGTTCCTGAAGTCCTGACGGAGTTGTGCTGTACGAGCGGTGAGAAATAGCGCGGTGCGAAAAACGGGGCGCTGTGGTGTATCCGCCCGGCTGCGGCCAGACAGTCCGTAGCGGTTGATACGCAACAGCGGCCCCATTTTTCGTTCAATACAGTGTTCGCGCTAGCGCGTTTTAGTAACAAGAACGCGCGCCCTTACGGGCGAGCCTCAAAACTCCTTTTAACCGCTTTTTTGTAACCGCTCCCTTTGGTCGCGGCTCGTAAGGCCGCGGGTCGTAAGACGAAATCGCAAAAACAAAATGAACTGAAGCCGGCTTCACCCCCTCCCTATCCCGGGAAGGCGGGTCCGTTTCTTTCTCCCGCAACGGCGAGGGTCCTGAAATTTTAGGACAGGCTGCCATCCAAC
>Ga0182024_10003022_pt1 | contig 40795 bp, 38 predicted proteins | sample P32metaG_FD_120480 | JGI IMG/M metagenome (GOLD analysis project Ga0182024, IMG submission 120480) | Permafrost microbial communities from Stordalen Mire, Sweden - P3-2 metaG (Illumina Assembly) | ecosystem: Environmental > Terrestrial > Soil > Wetlands > Permafrost | place: Sweden: Stordalen...
CGCTGGGTCACTGCATGAGCAAGGCCCTGGCCATCGTCTGGGGCGTCTGGCGCGGCGGCAAGGACTTTGACCCGGCGCATGCGAGCGCCAGATCAGCTTGACATCAACTTATGGGATCTAGCTAGCGCTTTCCAAGCGCGTTCAATTACACAGTCCGGGATAGTTACCTCTGAAAGCCCTGGATGCGGTCAGCTCAACCGAGGACGCGCGGCACGAGCACGCTGGCGACGGTGTGCAGTACAAGGCACGCTCGACGTCCGGAACTCCGTGCTAAGCGGTCTAGTTCACGATCGAGGCACACCACCAAGTGACGTTTCACCCGCGCACACGAGCGTCCTGTTACTAGAGGGGTTAGGAGTCGGCCTCCAACCGGTTCTCGCAGGCGCCGAAGCGCACATCGCAGCGCCGAAATCAAGCCGTGTCGTACCCATTCGTGCCCACGGCGACGCAACTAGTGTTTCCAAACGCGCAACGCGGTGGCCTGACGCAGGCATTGGTGCGTCTTGATCGCGATCGCACCGTGGTTGACGCCCTGCCTCTGCGCCCCGTACAGTTTCCTATCGACGTATCCACCGTGCTCCATCGGTATCTCTACACCCGAAGGCGTTGTCCATATCGGGCCAAGGAACCCTCCATCGAGTTCAAAATGGGGCGTCGCCGGAAAGTGCGCCTTGGTAAGGCGTAGGCCGTGAGTTCAATCCTCACCTTGGGCTCCAGCACAAAGCCCCAGCCGACTGATCGGCCGGGGCTTCGTTGTGTTGCTTGGGGAACTGGGTAGTCCTTCACCGTCGCCGGGCGCGGACCCTACCGCACGACCACCCGATCGGTCTCCCGTATTAGGACAACCGGATCGTGTTGAACACACCCCACGGGGTGACCGCACCCGCGCCGTTGATGCTCTGCGTCCCGGTGATGCCCGGTATGTAGGCGTCCTCGATGAAGAGGTACAGAGGCTTGCCCCTATAGGTCACCTGGTGAGTGCGGTCCGGCCTGACGACGACTCCGAGTGCGTGCTGATCGACGCCCGGCCCGGCTTCAGCCTGCCCGGAGGTGAGGACCGGCTGCCAGATCAGTGCACAGAACTTCTGGCAGGCCTGGCCATTCTTGTTGCTCAAGGTGTAGACGGGGAAGTTCCCATGCGGCAGGAGGGAGAAGTCATTGTCCATCGAGGCCGCGAGCACCTCGCTGCCGCTGACCGTCTCAGACCGCATTTGAACCCGACCAGTCGCGGGATTGCCTCGGCCTGGCTCCACCAGATACCAGGTGCCGGCGGGACTGGTCACCGGGTCGAACAGGTTGGCCCCGTCCGTTTCCCCCGGCGTCTCGTCCAGGAAGAACCGGTACAGCGGCAGACCGGCGTAGGTCACCTCTTGCACGCTCGTGCCAGAGAGCACGTCGGTGCGGGTCACCGTCCCGAGGAGGGAGCCGTTGACCCCCGGCCCGGCGATGGGAGCACCCTTGGTCAAGAGCGTCGGCCAGAGGACGCTGTCGCATGGCTGCCCTATGGGGTTTGGGCCGTCGCTGCAGGCAAAGGCCGCAAGACCAAACGTCAACGAATGGAGCTGGTCCGACGTGAGGATGTACAGAGAGCAACCGGCGTTGGCGCCCGAACCGACGCTCAGCACCCTGCCGAAGGATGTCGATTTCGTCGACACGGTCGCAGGACCGGTTGGGGCGCTGGTGACGGGGGTGGTGCAAGAACGAGAACTGGCTTGGGCGCTCACAGCTGAGCTGAATTGAGGGGCCGCCGCAAGGAGGCCCAGGGTGAGCATGGCGGCTCCGGCAGGGCGTCTAACCACCCTTCCGAACCGGCGAGACAGCATCATCATGTAACTCGTTTCCTTTTGATTGGCGATTCTTTGTTCTGGTGGTGACGTCGGCCGGTGATGTGACCGACGCCCTCGAAGCCGTTGTGGTCCGGTCATCGGTAGAAGTAGGGATCGAGGACGCTCACCTGCGTGATCTGGTCGAGCGGCAGGGAGTTGCGGTCGGCGGTCTTGCGGATCGCCTCCGGGCTCGGCGCGTCATAGATGCAGAAGGTCTTCCTCTTGTCGTCGCTGACATACGAGTGGACCCAGGTGACGGCGTCATCGGCGTTGCGGTCGACGACGGCCAGGCAGGTTGCTGCCCCCTGCGCGTCGACGGGGATGTTGAGTCCTTCCGGAAAGGTCCGCTCCACGACGTATCTCGGCATATGCGCTCCTCCTTGTGCTGTCCTCGCTGGCGCGAGTACCTGCAGCGAGACTAGGAGTGGCTCTGCCGTGCGCGAATCGGGAGGATTACCTAGATTGGCGCTTGCGGTTACCCATCTTCGCCCGCAGGCCGGGAACGGTCCCTCGGTCGCGTTCTACAATTGGCCCCATTCACGGGAGGTCGGGGCTTTGAACACGTCGCAAGCCATTGCAGGATCGGGGGATCTGCTCGAGCGGGAAGAACCGCTCGCCGCGCTGGAGCACCACCTCGCCGCCGTCGCGATGTCCTCGGCCGGCCGCTTCGTGTTCATCGGCGGTGAGGCGGGCGTCGGCAAGACCTCTCTGGTGCGGCGCTTCTGCGCCAGTCAGTCGGCGCGAATCCTCTCGGGAGCGTGCGACGCGCTCGCGACTCCACACCCACTCGGCCCACTGGTCGACATCTCCCATACAACGGGTGGAGACCTCGAAGCGATGGTGGCCCGGGGCGGCCGGCCCCATGAAGTGGCTGCGGCATTTCTCGACCAGCTGCGGGCAGGACCCCCGTGCGTCGTGATTCTGGAGGACCTCCACTGGGCTGACGACGCCACTCTGGACGTCATCAGGCTGCTCGCCCGCAAGGTGGAATCGGCGCCGGTACTCGCGGTCGGCACCTACCGGGACGACCAGATCGACCGTGCCCACCCGCTGCGCGTGCTCATCGGCGACATCGCGACCAGCCCGGCCGTCGCGCGCCTCTCCCTGAGCCCGTTGTCGAAAGCCGCAGTCGCAGATCTCGCATCGCCGTACGGTCTCGATGCGGCAGAGCTGTACCGCAACACGGGCGGCAATCCCTTCTTCGTCACCGAAGTGCTCGCTGCAGGCGGGGACACGCTCCCGGCGACAGTCCAGGACGCTGTCCTCGCAAGGGTGGCGCGCCTGGGGCCGGTCGCGCAGCGGCTGGTCGAGACGGTCGCCATCATTCCGACGGGCGTCGACATCGGCATCCTCGAGGCAATGGATGACGAGGCCGTGGCTGGCGTTGAGGAATGCCTTGCGTCCGGTGTGCTCGCCCCGATCCGCGGCGGTGTCGCCTTCCGTCACGAGCTTGCGCGCCTGGCTGTTGAGATGTCGCTATCGCCTCCGCGCCGCGTTTCCCTCCACCGCGCCGCGCTGACGGCGCTGTCCGATCCGAGGCGTGGACCCATTGATCCGACATCGCTGTCACACCACGCAGAGGCCGCGGGTGACATCGATGCGGTGCTTCGCTTCGCCCCCCAGGCGGCGGCTGTCGCCGCGCAGGCTCGGGCACATCGGGAGGCGGCGGCACAGTATGGGCGCGCGCTGCGTTTTGGTTGGGCGCTCACCGATGAGCAGCGCGCCGAACTCCTCTCGCTTCGGTCGTGGGAGTGCTTCCTCATCGGCCATTACGCGGACGCGATCGAGACGCGCCGGGAGGCGTTGGCGACGTATCGGTTGCTCGGCGACCGGCTGCGTGCGGGTGACGCGCTGCGCGCGATGTCATCGAATCTCCGCTGTCACGGGCAGGTCGCCGAAGCAACCGAGACGGGGTTGGCAGCAGTTGCTGTGCTGGAGACGCTGGCTCCGGGCCATGAGCTTGCGATGGCGTACGCGAATCGTGCCATGCTCGCGCTGAACGTCGAGGACACGGTGGCGACGCGTTACTGGGGCGCAAAGGCGCAGGAGCTCGCCGAGCGCATCGACGACCGGGAGACGCTCGTGCATGCGATGAATTCCATCGGCACAGCGGGCTATCTACTCGGCGATGACGACGGCCGGCGGGGTCTCGAACGGAGCTTGCACCTTTGCAGGGAATGGGGATTCGACGAGCAGGCTGGTCGCGCCTACATCCACCTGGCGTGGGCGGCCGTCCGCGTGCACGACTACGCGCGTGCCGAGGCGTATCAACGAGAAGGTGTCGAATACTGCCTCGAGCGCGGGCTTGATGCCTGGCGATTCGAGATCCTCGCACACCAAGCTCGCCGCCTCCTCGACCAGGGCCACTGGGACGAGGCGACCGAGGCGACCTCGACACTTCTGCGATCCGGCACCGCCAACGCGGTCGCGCAAACGCTGACCCATTGCATCATTGCGCTGCTGCGGGCGCGTCGCGGCGATCCCGACCACCACGGCCCGCTTGCGGCGGCGCAGGCGATCGCGGCACCAACCGGAGAGCTCCAGCACCTCCTGCCTGTCGCCACCGCATGCGCCGAGATCGCGTGGCTCGAGGGCGGCGCAAAGTCCGCCGGCGTTACCCGCGCCGCAACCGATCACGCCGTGGAGCTGGCGATGCACCATTGCGCCATACCGGCGCTGAGCGAGCTCGTGGCGTGGCGACGACGCTGTGGAGTCGATGATGCAAAGCCCACCGATTCCATGGGTCCGTATGCCCTGGAGCTCATCGGGGACACGGCTGGCGCAGCGGCAGCGTGGACGCGGCTTGGCTGCCAATATGAGGCTGCGATCGCACTCTGCACGGGAGGACCAGACGAGGATCACCGGCGCGCACTCGCCATCTTCCAGGCACTTGACGCGAGACCGGCCGCCGCGCTTGCAGCGCGCCTCCTCCGTGAAGGCGGCGCTCGAAGCGTGCCTCGTCGGCCGCGTCCCTCGACGAAACAGAACGCCGGCGGGCTGACGACCCGCGAGGTGGAGGTGCTCGGGATGCTCGGCGAGGAGTTGAGCAACCGCGAGATCGCCGGACGCCTGCACCTTGCGGAAAAGACCGTCGACCATCACGTGGCGGCGATCCTGGCCAAGCTCGGCGTGAGCAACCGCAGACAGGCGGCTAGGACGGCGGCACCTGCGGTTCCCAGGTAGGTTCTCGAGTCGGCCGACCGGGGGAGAGTCCCCCGTAACCTCGGAACGTATATGCCCGTGGACCGTTGTCACGGGCTCGACGCATCTGCTCTAATTCCGCCGCAAACCGTTCCAAGGTAAGGAGGTGGGCATGGACAGCCATAAGCGTTGGATCTTTCTGGGGGCGGCTGCCGCCACGACGATCGCGCTGGGGTCAGCAGGCGCCACGGGCGTATCGGCCGCGCCCGGCACGGGCTCGAGCGGGTCAGCGCACTCCCAGCACCGGGCATCGATCGTCCCCCTCCGGGGCGCGGCGCCATTCGACCAAGTCTTCACCAACATGGACTACAACGGCGGTCCGGTCATGCCGTCGAGTACGGACTACATGCTGATGTGGAGTCCGGGCGGCGTGGGTGCCTACCCCACCGGCTACGTCTCTGGGCTGAAACGGTACTTCACAGACCTTGCTCACGACAGCGGCGGCGTCCAGAACACCGACTCGGTCTCAGCACAGTACGCCGACCTGACCGGCGCCCACTCCAGCTATGCGGTGACGTTCGGAGGGGTCCTGGTGGACAAAGACCCCTATCCGGCGGCCCAGTGCCCGGTGAACAGTCCGGTCGTAGACTGCCTCACCGACCCCCAGATCCAGCAGGAGCTGGTGAAGTTCGTCACCACTCACGGGTTCAAAGCCGATCTGCACCACGAGTACTTCCTGCTCACGCCGCCCCACGTCGAAACCTGCTTCACCAACGACCCCACGACCAATTTTGGCGGATGCTCCGCGGGCATAGTGCCCTTCAACACGCTGGCCGCCTTCTGCGCGTACCATCAGAACACTTCGCTCTCGCAATTCCTGATCTACGCCAACGATCCCTTTGTCCCTGGCAATCCTGCTTGTGACGACGGAAACCATCCGAACGGCATTGCTGACGGCGAGCTCTCCGGCGGGCTGAGCCACGAGCACAACGAGTCGATCACGGATCCAATCCCGAACGACGCCTGGACCAACGGCGCCGGCGCGCAGCAGGGCGAGGAGGTCGGCGACCAGTGCGATGGCCAGATGGGGACCCCACTCGGGCACGCGCCCGACGGCGCGGCGTACAACCAGGTGATCAACGGCCACTTCTACTGGTATCAGGAGGAGTGGAGCAACACCGGCCCCGCCTGCCTGCAGCGGCTCTCGCCGGCACCCGCCACTCCATCGGCGACGTTCAAAGTCACGAAGGGCTCTGGGCTCACGTTGAACTTCGATGCCTCGGGCTCGATCGGATCGCCCGGCTTCACCCTGTACGTCTGGCAGTTCAACGACGTATTCGCGGCTCAAACCGTCGAGCAGTCGACTCCCAGGATCTCGCACACCTTCCCCTCTGCGGGTTCCTACTCGATCGGCTTGACAGTCTTCGCCATCGACGGGTCGTCGGCCGGGACCGGCGCCATCGTCACCACCGGGCATGGCGGGTTCTCCAACGGATTCACCTTCTCACCGTCACACCCCAGGTCCGGCCACACGATCAACTTCAGCGGGCTGACGACGGTGAGTGCTCAGCCGGTGCTCACGTACTTCTGGGATTTCGGCGACGGCGCGACCGGTTCGGGAGCAAGCCCGCACCATGCCTACGCGGCACCAGGCACATACAAGGTCACGCTCGTGATGTTCAGCGGAGTGGGATCCGCGTTCCCTGGCGATGGTGCCGGACCCATCGTCCAACGGACGATCACGGTCACGTGAGTTAGTCGGCGGCCGGGTGACCGCGGCGAGTTCGCAACTCCGCCGCGGTCACCGCCACGTCGTGGGCCGCCGGTTCAGAATCCCAGGTCCGCAACCCTGACGCCGAGTACCTTGGCCAAGCGGCGGCGATAAAACTGGCGCGGCACCGTATCGCCGGCCTCCCAGGCCTTTATCGACCGTACCGAAGCACCCACCTTCTGGGCCAGCCCCACCTGTGTCCACTCGCTGGGATTCGCCGCGTCCGCTTGCCGTTGAGAGCGGAGCTCGAGCACCTTGCTTTTCGTGGATCTCGGACGTGGGTTGCGGTTCTGCACCATACTGCCCGATACTGCAGGTGGAGTCGGCGACCATCCTCCGTGGAGACCACCTCGATGCCGGGTGGTTTCAGCCTCGCGACAGGCGGAACTCGCAAACCTTGCCCCCCTCTCGGGCGCTCCGACGAATCGCGGCGGAGCGCCTTTCCCTTGCCTGGCCCCAGATCGAGGGCGATTTGCCGGAGCACGGGTCGGGTCACGGAGCACACGCCGCTACCTTTCTGTGGTTCCAGCACGGCGAAACGACCGCGCGCGTTCCGAGGTAGAGTGTGCCGACCGGGTGACAGGGGCGAAGTGCGAGGCGGGGCCAGGTGACGGCTTGATCGTGGCCTGGTGGAAGGGGGACATTCCTACACCTGGTAGCGAGACCTCGCCGCCCAAACTACGCTGAGTTGGGCGGCGGTCCCGCGCAACCTCCGGTCGGCGGTGACGGTTCGTCGTTGCCTGTCTGGGCGATGATGAGGCGCACGGGCCGGTCCCAGAAGAAGTAGTTCCAGGCCCACGACCAGAGCGCCAGAGCTCGGTTGCGGAAACCCACCAGGTAGAGCAGGTGGATGAAGATCCAGATGAACCAGCCGACCAGTCCGTTGATGCGTACGGGCCCGATCTGTGCCACGGCGGCGCCGCGACCGACGGTGGCCATCGTGCCCTTGTCGTGGTAGTGGAAGGGTGAGCTCGACGTCCCCTTCAGGCGTGCGGCGATGACGCCTCCCACGTATTTGCCACCCTGGATCGCGACCGGGGCGAGCATTGGCAGCACCGCTCCCGCCTGCTCGACCGCTGCGGCGTCGCCGATGACGAACACCTCGGGGTGATCGCGCAGATGCAGCGACTGCGTCACCTTCACGCGCCCGGCTCGACCCAGAGCGTCTGCGGCGAAATCAGGCGGCGTCGTGGCCCGGACTCCCGCAGTCCAGACGACGTTGGTTGTCTCGATGCGTTCGCCGCCCGCGAGCACCAGCCCGTGGTCATCGACGTCGCGCACCGACTCGCCGAGGATGACGCGGACACCCTTGCGCTCCAGCGAGCGCGTCGCGAGACGGCTCAGCCTCGGCGCGAACGTGGCGAGGACACGCTCGCCGGCTTCGATGAGCACGACCGACACCTCGGCAAAATCGATGCGGCGATAGTCCTTGGGGAGGACGTGCTTGATCAACTCGGCAACGGCGCCCGAATACTCCACTCCGGTCGGCCCGGCCCCAACAACCGCGAACGTCAAGAGCCGCCGGCGGGCGGCCGCATCGGTGGTGAGGCTCGCCCGCTCAAAGCAACTCAGCAGGCGTGAACGGAGCGCGAGCGCCTCATTGAGATCTTTCAAACCGGTGCTGTGCATGCGGGCGTCCTGATTCCCGACGTAGTCGGTCACGCTCCCGGTCGCGATGATCAGAGTGTCGTAGTCGAGCGTCCCGGTGGACGTTGTCACCTGCTGCTTGGTCGCGTCGACACCCGTGACTTCGGCGCGAAGCACGTCGACGTTGCGACTGCGCCGCACAATCGTCCGGACCGGGCTCGCGATCGCGGAGGGATCGAGCAGTCCCGACGCCACCTGGTACAGCAGTGGCTGAAAGAGATGGTAGTTGTTGCGATCGATGATGGTCACGTCGACGTCGACGTGTCGAAGCGCGCGCGTGGCAGCGAGGCCGCCGAACCCGGCGCCGACGATCACGACATGCGGGCACTTGGCCATCGGTGATACGGCGTCAGCGGGTGCTCACGATGAAGGCCATGGTGTCATCCTCTGTCCTGCATCTCCCAGGCGTGATCCAGTGCATGCCAGGCGAGACGGCGGGCGCCATAGCGTGGGGGCCAGCCACCCGCGCGGGCCGGTTGGCCGGTTCGGTCGTCGCGAATGACCGTGAGCAGCGCCTCGCGCATCGCCCGAATCCCCGCGACGTCATCGCCTGACGGCTGCCACGCACGCACCCCGAGCTTCCCAGCATAGGCCTGCTCCGCGCCCAGGACGTGCCCAAACATCGCGTCGCGATTGCGACCCCCGCCGCGCGGACCCTTGCGAAGCTCCTCCGGCGATGACGCTACCACCTGATCGAGGACGGACCAGGCGGCGTCAAGGAGTTTCGCGACACGATCGGCATCCTTGGCGGTGACCGCCTGGCACTCAACGGCTGCGGCCTTGCTCGGCGCACCAAACGAGGTGGTGGTATCGCCCTCGATCTCCTCGATGACGGCGAACGATTCGACGCCGGTCACCTTGGGTAAGGTCAGCCCCGCGGTGGTCGCCACCGTTCGGTAGCGATCCGCACACGCCGCGAGTGTTTCCAGCGCGGCTTCGGCCGTGCGCCCGCTGCGAGTCCAACCGGGCCAATCGGTCGCCGAGGCGAACGTGCGCTTCGCCGTCACCTCGAGGACGACCGCGATCGGCGACGTCGCGTTGCTCATGACCGCGGATTCTGCCAAAACCAGCGCCAACGCGGTCAGCGTCGGGCTTCATCGTTCAGCCAACACGGCGGACGCTCGGTCCCTGCGCCCATACGTCCGTGGCTACACTCGTGGAATGGACACGACGACGATCATCCTGGCGATCACGGCGGGCGTCGTCGGGCTCACGCTGGTTGCCATCGCGGTGGCCATCGTGCTGTTGGCGCGGCACAATCGCGCCTTCAGCAGGGAGTTGCGCCGACTTGTCGACAACAACGTTGCCCTGCTCGAGGCGGCCGCCAGTCAGCAGGCTGATGCTGCGCGAGGATTGATCGAGCAGCTGCGCCAGGAGGCAGCCGTGGCCGCCATGCCGGTGCTCGTCCTCCTCGACGCGCCCCCAATCGGGATCCGCGACCAACCCTGGGCAGCCGTCCGGGTCCGCAACGTCGGGAATGGGTCGGCGCTGAATTTCGTCGTGTGGATGCGTGTCGCCGGTCACCTCTATCACTCGGCGGGAGCCGAGGCCAAGGGCTTCTCGCAGGATCTCCACCTTGCCGTGGGCGACACCTTTGAACCTGGACCCTTCCAGAACATGCTCTTCGTTGGCGACGCGCACGGGTATCTCGACCCCGGCGCCGCCGTCGTCGGTGACGACCCCTCCGCAAACCTCATGGCGTATTGCGGTGACCCGGTGGGAAACCGATACCGGTACAACCTCCGGACCGGCGATCCGGCGGACTTCTGGGAGCGAGGCGCGGATGCCCCGTCGTGGGCCGGCGCGTGGGATCCCCGGCTGTCCTCCGGGGGAGTGCTGCAGCGCGAGGAGCAGACGGTCTGGGCATCGGTTCCGGAACGCGACATGCGACGGCTTGTCGAGGCACTCGCCGACGTGCTGGATGCGTTGCAGGACTCGACCCCAGATCAGCACGTCGGCTTGACGGGACGCGCCAACCGGCGTCCTCGCGTGACCGAACCCGGGAGCGACACCGGGACAGGCTTGTAAGGACCGCCGGCGGATGTGGTGGCCTGGTTTGTGCACGGGCTTGTAACCCGGATCCGTATCTCGCACCGCGCCGGTCAGGGTGGACACGCTCGCGCGACGCACCACCGGAGTCCCGGCTATAGTTGGAGACGCCGTAGATGAACGCCTTTGTTGTCGCAGCGATCGTGGTCGCTGCCGTGGTCGTGTTCGGGCTGCTTCTCTCGATCCGCGTCGTTCAGCAGTATGAGATGGGCGTTCACTTTCGCCTCGGGAAGGTGATCGGTCTCCGCAGGCCGGGATTGCGTCCGATCGTGCCGGTCATCGATCTTCTCCGCCGCGTCTCCCTGCGCATCGTCACCATGCCGATCCAGTCGCAGGGCATCATCACGCGCGACAACGTGAGTATCGATGTCTCGGCAGTGGCGTATTACAAGGTGGTCGATGCCGTCAAATCGGTTATCGCGATCGAGAACGTCGGTAGTGCCATCAACCAGATCGCCCAGACCACGCTGCGCAAGGTCGTCGGTCAGCACACGCTCGACGAGACGCTCGCAGAGACCGACCGGATCAACCTGAGCATTCGCGAGATCCTCGACGTTGCCACATCCGACTGGGGTGTGCTGGTCACCTTGGTGGAGTTGAAGGATATCCAGCTCCCCGACAGCATGAAGCGAGCAATGGCGCGTCAGGCCGAGGCAGAGCGCGAAAAGCGCGCCAAGATCATTGCCGCCGAGGGCGAGGCGCTTGCCGCGGACAAGCTTGGCGAAGCGGCCGACATCATGATGGCCCACCCCGTGGCACTGCAATTGCGCAATCTGCAGAGCCTCGTCGAGATCGGTGTCGACAAGAACACCACCGTTGTGTTTCCCGCGCCGATCATGAGCACGATCGAGGAGCTGAGTGCGTTCATGTCCCGCGAGCGAGACGCAGGTGCCGCGGTTCAGCGCGACGCGGGAACGACTGCGACGTAGCGCGCACAAGAGACCCCCGACACATCGCCGAGGGTCTCCGGGAAGGGAAGGCGCGTTCTGATAACCAATACGCGCCGTGGATACAGTCGCCGGCCGCGCACGGAGATGATCCGACGGCGAATGCGCAGCGTCAGTCCGAGGTCGGGGGGCGCAGCACCAGCGAGATGAGGATCACCATGGCCGCCGCGGTTGCTCCGCAGAGAATGCACACCCCCGGCGAAAACGCCGGCTGGGCGAGGCAGAGGGCGGCGGGTTCCGAGCCCGGGTCCCGGGCACGCATAGGGGTGGGTCGTCAGCAGAGCCATCCAGAGGCCGACCGCGACGCCGACCGGCACCGATGCCCACCCCACGATGCGCTGCAACCCCATCCTCATGGACGTGATCCTAACCTGACGGGAGCTTCAGCTCTGCCCCGCGTGGCCGGGAACATCCGACGTTGGCATTGCGTCTCACCTCCGACACCAGTCGGCACGGGAGAACATCGATGCGCACTCGCCACGTCGCCACAGGCTTGGGATTCTTGGCCACTGCGGGACTGCTCGCCGCCTGTTCGAGCGCGGCCACCAGTGAAGCCGCCCCCGCCGCTGTGCATGGCAATGCACTTGGGACGGCGAGCGGCACGACAACCGTGGGGAGCGCGGCACCCGCACCGACCGGGATCACCATCGGGATGCCCCCGACCGCGGACGTCCAGCGTTCGGTGCGGGCGGCATACACGGTCCCTTCCGGAACATTTCTGACCTCGTTTGACGGCGTCATCGCCCGCGCCGTCGGACTGGGCGGCTATGTCGCCAGCTCGGCGACCACTCCAGCACCAGACGGCCGCATCGTCACCGGCTCGGTGACGCTTGCAATTCCCGCGGCGAGCATCGCGACATTTCTCAACGGCATGCCGTCGACCTTCGTTGCCTCATCGATCGATTTCTCCAGCGTGGATCACTACGCCGCGTTCGTCGATGTCAACGCCGAGCTGGCGTCAGCGCATGCGCAGTTGCATGCGCTCGATGGACTCCTGGCGAGAGCAACCACGCTCGCCGACATCACCACCATCCAGCAGCAGATCGAGACGGTACAGGTGGAGACCGACACCTACCAGGGCGAGCTCAACGGGCTCACCGCATCGGTCGTCATGGCAAGTGCGACCGTCTCGCTTGCGGAGCGTGGTTCGACGCTGGTGGTGGCAGCACCGAGCGCACTCAACAATGGCCTGACCAATGGGTGGCACAACGCAGGTCAGGTCACCGGGACGTTGGTCGATGCCGTGGTCACCGCCATCCCGGTGCTGGTGATCCTGGGGATGGCTCTGGCCGGCTGGCGGCTGATCCCGCGCTGGCTCCGGCGCACGCCGCGTCCCTTGCCCTGAGACCGAGCGGCGGCCGGCGTCGTTTCGAAGGACGGGATCTCGCGGTACCAGAGAGTCGTGGCATCTCCTGAACAGCTCTGGCAGCCGTCCCTCTTCGCTCAGCGCGAGCCGCTCGCCGACCCCGAGTTCTCCGGCCTGGTCCGTCACCAGCTGGACGAGACAGCATGGGTGGACCATGTCGCCGGATGGCTGCAGGGTGCCGACTCGCTCTTCGAGGAATTGATTCGGTCGACCCCATGGAATCGACCACCCAGGAGCTCTACGGCAAGGTGATGGTCACGCCCCGGCTGGTGGCGCGGTGGACGTCGCCCGCTGACATCCAGGCGCTGCCGCCGGTCATCGAGCAGATGCGTGCGCTGCTGCTGATGCGCTATGAGCGCCCGTTCGATTCGGTCGGCGCAAACCTGTACCGCGATGGCCGCGACTCGGTCGCATGGCACGGTGATCACATCCCGACCAGCATCGTCGACCCCGTCGTCGCCACGGTATCGCTCGGTCAGCCTCGTCGCTTCGTCATGCGTCCACGCGAGGGAAAAACCGAGCTGGCGCTTGCGCTCGGGATGGGCGACCTCGTGGTCATGGGTGGCAGCAGCCAGCGCACCTGGCTGCACGCCGTTCCCAAGGTGGCGACCGCCGGCCCGCGCATCAGCGTCGCGTACCGGCACTCCACCGGCTGACGTCTCACCGCCAGGCGGTGGGGTGCGGCGTTCAGCGCTCGGCGGTGGGTTGCTCCGGTGACCCAAGCCCGTCGGGCACGAAGCGCGGATCCGGAATGAGGTCGAGATTGGCGCCGCGAGCAACCAGCTCGAGCAGCGACGCGAAGTCCTGCTCGCCGTATCCCGCTCCGATCAAGCTCACGACGATCTGGTCGGTGAGCGCCGTCAGGGGCATGGGAACGTTTCGCTGACGCGCGGCGTCGAGGCCCAGCTCGAGGTCCTTTCGCAACAGGTGGTTGGTGAAGGTCGGCGTGTAATCGAGATTCACGAGGGCCGGGGTCTTGTAGCGAGTGAACGTCGACCCGAGCACGCTGTCGTTGATGAACGCCAGGTAGTCCGCGCGTGCCACGCCGCCGCTCTCGGCGAGCACGGTGGTCTCGGCGAGGATCTGCGCCACCACGCCGAGGATGAGGTTGTGACAGATCTTGACGAGGCGCGCCGCCTCGCCCTCGCCGACATAGGAGACGCTTCGACCCAGCATCCGCAGGTATGGCAGAGCACGCTCGTACGCGTCGCGGGGACCCGACACGGCGACGCTCAGCATCCCGGCTCGCGCGGCCTTGGGATTGCCCGAGACAGGAGCGGCCAGGAGGGTCACGCCCCGGAGTGCCGCCTGCTCGCGGATCTCGCTCGACACCGCCATCGACACGGTGGACGCGTCGACGACCAGGCCGGGAGCACGCGATGGGTTTGCGAGGAGACCGTCGGGGCCGGTCATGACCTCTTCGAAGTCCTTGGATCCCGCGACCATGGTGATGACGATGTCCCGGTCGGCGAGATCCACGGGACGGTCGACGGCCCGGGCTCCGCGGTCGACCAGTGGCCCGGCCTTGGCGCTGGTGCGGTTGTAGACCGTCAGGTCGCACCCTCGGTCCAGGAGCCGCGTCGCCAGCACTTCGCCCATGCGCCCAATCCCGATCCAGCCGAGGGTCTGGGGTGGCACCTGGTCGGTCATGTCCTCACCTCTCCAGTGGCCGGTGCGCCGGATTTGTCCATCTGCCCAAACGTTTGCCTAGCATAGTCGCAAGCTTTTTGCGGTGTCAACGCGGCGCTCCCTGCTCGGCGCTGGAGTTCGGACGTGCGCTCCGGGCCGAACGGATGAGCCCGGCGACTGTCGATTCACGGACGATCAGATCGGGCGTGAATCGCACTCTGCGCTGGGCAGGCTCGTCGTTCTCGATCTGATCGAGCAGCAACCGGCCCGCGACCGAGCCGAACTCATGGATCGGGACGCGCATGGTGGTGATCCCCGGGCTCACCCGGCTCGCCAGGGGGATGTCGTTGTAGCCCACGATGGCGAGGTCCTCTGGAATCCGGAAGCCCATCTGCCGAGCCACCTCGGCGGTGCCGAGGGCGACCATGTCAGTGACCGCGAACACCGCGGTCGGCGGGTCGGGAACCGAGAGGAGGTGCCGGGCAGCCGCGGCGCCGCTCTCTTCCGTGTATCCCGCCTCGACGACGAGACCGGGATCGGCCGCCAGCCCGGCAGCCGTGTGTGCCGCCAGGTAGCCGCGCCGGCGGAGCATCCCGGTGCTGACCGTGGATTTTCCCGCCAGGTGGCCGATCCGGGTGTGCCCGAGGTCGATCAGGTGGGCGGTGGCGAGCTGGCCGCCGAGGAGGTCATCCGAGCCGACGAACGGATCCTCGCCGTCGTCGCTGAACCGGTTGACAAGCACAAACGGGCGCTTCTGGCCACGAAGATCGCGAACGCTCGGATCCTTGAGGAAGCTGCTGGCGATGATGACCCCATCGACGCGCCGGGCCTGGAGGCTCTGGAGGTGCGATCGCTGCCGCTCCGGCAGCCCATCGGTGTTGCAGAGGAGGACGTTGAAGCCGCGTGGAGCCGCGACGTCCTCGACCCCTCGGAACAGCGCCGCGAAGAAGGGGTTGGTCACGTCGGGGATCACCACGGCGAGCACGTTCGTCTGGCGCAGCTTCAGCCCGCGTGCGATCCCGTTGGGCTGGTAGCCGGTCTCGCGAAGGAGCGCCTCGATGCGCGACCGCGTGTCGGTGGCGATCCTCAGCCCAGGATCGTTGTTCGCCACCCGCGAGATGGTGGAGGGGTGGACGTTGGCGCGGGCCGCCAGCTCCTTGAGCGTCACCGGCATGATGGGTTGGCCCTTGACATTGGTTTCAGCGGGGTTCTAGGCTAGCGCAATCGTTTGTTCATCGGCATACAGCTCGCCAGGTCGCGAGCGGGAGACGAGCATGCGGAAGCCAGCGTTCTTGGCAGTGACCGGGATCGTCTCATTGGGTTCGCTGACTCTCGCAGCGTGCGGGAGCAACAGTCCCGTCAACAGCGGCTCTCCCCAGGCAGGGACGCCGATCACCATCGGCGTCTCGGTGTCGCTCACCGGAGACTTCTCAGGAGACGGCAAGGCCCTCGTCCAGGGCTACGACCTCTGGGCGACGGACGAGAATGCCAAGGGAGGATTGCTCGGGCACCACGTGACCATGAAGTACGTGGACGACGCCAGCAGCACCACCCAGGTGGTCACCAACTACCAGAACCTCATCACCCAGGACAAGGTCGCGCTGGTCTTCGGGCCGTTCAGCAGCCTGCTCACGATTCCCGCATCGACGGTCACCAACCGCTTCGGGTATGCGTTCCCTGAGCCGGCCGGCGGTGGACCGAGCGTGTTCACCCGGGGCATTCACTCACTCTTCTTCGTGCAGCCGGCTCCCGTTGAGGACAACCTCGTCAGCTTCACCCAGTGGGTCCTCTCGCTCCCGGCGGGCCAGCGCCCGGCAACCGCCGCCTACTCCACCGAGGACGACCCCTTCACCCAGCCCCAGGTCGACAAGGCCAAGGCGCTGCTCGAGGCCGGCGGGGTCAGGACGGCCTCGTACAAGGTCTACCCGGCCGAGACGACCGACTTCACCCCGCTCGCGCAGCAGGTGATCGCCGCCAACGCGGATGTGGTCATCCTCGGGACCCAGGAGCCCGACGCCGTGGCGTTCATCAAGGCGTTCCAGCAGCAGCACTACAACCCCAAGGCGCTGGTCGAGACCGCGGGACCGGACCAGGGGTCGGACTTTGCGACCAAGGTCGGGAGTGCCAACACCGAGGGCGTGATGGTGCCCGCGGGATGGTGGTCGAGTGCCAAGACGCCGTTCAACGCCACGTTCGTCAGCGAGTTCATCGCCAAGTACGGCGGCACCCCCGGCGGGATCGCCTCCGACGCGGCCGAGGCCTATAGCGTGGGCCAGGTCGTCGACCAGGCTGCGAAGAAGGCGGGCAGCATCACCAATGCGGCGCTCATCGCCGCGCTCCACACCGGCACCTACCAGACGATCCAGGGACCGATGGCGTTCGATTCCGTCGGCCGGCCGAGCGGCGCAAGCTTTCTCGTCCAATGGCAGAACGGTCTGACCGTCCCCGTGTACCCGCCGTCGGCCGCTGTTGCTCAGCCGGAGTACCCCAAGCCCGCCTTCTCCGGGTGATCAGGGGGGCCGGGTGACCCTCATCCTGGAAGCCGTCGTCTTCGGCGTTCTCACCGGCGGCGTGTATGCGCTGATGGCGTCCGGGCTGACACTGATCTTCGGCGTCATGCGGATCATCAATGTCGGCCACGGAGCCCTGGTGATCCTCGGGGCGTACCTGAGCTTCGCGCTGCTCCGGTCGGCCCACATCGACCCGTTCGTGAGTCTCATCATCACCATGCCGGCGATGTTCGCCCTCGGCGTGGTGCTGCAGCTGGTGTTCATCCGGCCGTTGAAGGAGGACCGCGAGGCGCTCTCGGTGCTGGTCACGTATGCGCTGGCGCTCGGGATCGAGGGGCTGCTTGGCTTCCTGTTCAGCGACAACCTCGTTCAGCTGAATGCCTGGTACGAGACGGCGTCGTTCGCGGTCTTCGGGTTCCACATCGCCTACGTGTACGTGTTCGGGTTCGGTCTGTGCATCGCGATCCTCGCAGGCATCTTCCTCGTGCTGTATCGCACGACCTTCGGGTCCGCAGTCCGGGCGACGATGCTCAACCGCACCGCCGCTCAACTGGTTGGCGTCAACGTCGACAGGGTTTCGGCGATCGCCTTCGGGATCGGTGTGTCCACCGCCGCAGCGGGCGGGGTCATCTTCGGAATGACCAATGCGTTCAATCCAGGCAGCCACTACGACCTGATATCGCGACTGCTCACCATCATCGTCCTCGGCGGATTGGGGAGCCTCCGCGGCGCGGTGATCGCCGCGGTCGGGATGCTGATCATCGAGGACGTGACCGCGGTGGTCATCTCGCCGGTGTGGGCGAGCTTCGCCTTCTTCCTCCTCCTCGTGATCGTTCTGGTGGTGCGTCCGCAGGGCCTCTACGGCATTCGGGTGCGAGAGCGCATATGAGATCGCCGTCCTGGATCCGCGCCGCCAAATGGGCGGCGCTCGTGCTCGTCCTTGCCGTCGCGCTGCTCTTTCCCGCGTTCGAATCCGATCCCGCCACGGTCAACATCGCCGTGTTCACGGTCATGTATGTGGGCCTTGCCACGGCGTGGAACATCATGGGCGGCTACACCGGCTATGTCTCCCTCGGGCACGCGGCGTTCTTCGGGTTTGGCGCGTATGCCTTCGGGCTCGTGCTTGCGCATCTCGGCATCCAGGCGGGGTACGAGCCATTTCTGTTCGTCCCCATCGCCGGTGTGCTGACGGTCGTGCTGGCACTGGTGATCGGATGGATCGCGCTGCGCACGCGCGCCGCCACGTTTGTGATCGTGACCATCGCGATGATGTTCATGGTCCAGCTGCTGGCCGAGAACCTCGTCGGGCTCACCGGTGGTGGATCGGGGCTGAGCTTCCCGGTACCGCCATGGACCGGCGACTTCTTCGACACTCCCTTCTACTACGCGATGCTGGTGATGGCCGTGGTGTCGCTGCTGCTCTCGTGGTGGATCCGGCGCTCGAAGTTCGGCCTTGGCCTGCTCGCGATCCGCGACGACGAGGACAAGGCGCTCGCGGTCGGCGTGCCGGCACACGCATACAAGCTCACCGCTTTCGTTATCAGCGCCGGCCTGGTGGGGATGATCGGTGCCGTGTACGGCTACTACGTGACCTACATCTATCCGCAGTACGCGATCGACCCGTTGGTCGGGATCTCCCTGGTGCTGATGGTGTTTCTCGGCGGTCTTGGCACGCTCTGGGGCCCGGTGCTGGGTGCGGTCATCCTGGAACCGGCACAGCTCTGGCTGGCGTACAACTTCGGCGCGAGCCTGCTGTACCTCGTCTTCTACGCAGCCGTGTTCCTGGTCGTCATCCTGCTGCTCCCCCGCGGCATCATCCCGTCAGTCGGCGACCTCCTCAAGCGGATCGCCGCCCGGCGCGCGGTCGGCCCGTCCGACACCGCGTCGACGAGTGACGCACACACCGTGGCTGGAGTCCCGTCGCCGTGACCCTGTTGGAGGTGCAGAGCCTTTCGAAGCGTTTCGGCGGTGTCACCGCGGTGGACGGGTGCTCGCTGTCCCTCGACCTCGGCAGCATCACCGGGCTCATCGGACCGAACGGATCCGGAAAGACCACGGTCTTCAACCTCATCACCGGGTTCCTCGCCAAGGATGCCGGTGACGTGCGCTTCAAGGGGCAGTCGATCGCCGGATTCGGACCGAATCGAATCTACGGTCTCGGCATCGGCCGCACCTTTCAGCTGGCGAGAATCTTCCCGCGTCTGACCGCGCTGGAGAACATGCTCGTGCCGGTGCGGCGTTCGGGATTTCGCGCACTCGTCTCGCGAGGCCAGTGGAACGATGAGCGCACTCGAGCCATGGACATGCTCGCGGCCATGGACATCGCCTCTGTCGCCGGCCTGCTGGGCGGCTCGCTCTCGTACGGTCAGCGCAAATTGCTCGAGCTCGCGGCGGTGATGATGGCCCAGCCGCAGCTCGTCCTGCTCGATGAGCCTGCCGGCGGCGTCAATCCGGCGCTCATCGAGCGCATCGGTGAGCACATTCGCGAGCTGAACCGGCAGGGCGTCACGTTCCTGCTCGTCGAACACAACATGCCCTTCGTGATGGGGCTGTGTCAGAAGATCGTGGTGCTGCACCGGGGCGCCGTGCTGGCAGAGGGAACGCCGGCGGACGTCCGTGGCAATGCCGCTGTGCTTGATGCGTACCTGGGGTCATAGATGAACGCGCTTCTCGAGCTCGACGGCGTCACCGCGGGATATGGCGGCGGGGACGTGCTGCACGACCTCACCCTCTCGATCGAGGAGGGCGGGATCACGTGCGTCGTCGGTCCCAATGGCGCGGGCAAGTCCACCATCCTGCGTCTGATCAGTGGATTGATCAGGCCTCGTCTCGGCGGACTTCGTTTTCGCGGCGAGTCGATCGCCGGGCTGAGTCCGCGGCAGATTCTCCAACTCGGCATCGTGCAGGTTCCGCAGGAACGGAGCCTCTTTCCAACCATGACCGTCTGGGAGAACGTGCGCATGGGCGCGTACACGCTCTCTGATCGGGGGCTGCTGGAACGGAGGATGGCGAGTGTGTGTGAGACGTTTCCCATCGTCGCCGACCGCCGCCACGAACGTGTCGCCGCGCTCTCCGGTGGTCAGCAGAAGATCATCGAGTTTGCCCGGGCGCTCATGCTCGATCCGAAGCTGCTCATCCTCGACGAGCCGTCGATGGGGCTCGACCCGAAGACGCACAGCGTGGTCTTCGAATTGATCCGCGACATGAACCGGTCGGGCCGAACCATCCTGCTGGTTGAACAGAACGCGCGCTCGGGGCTCGGGCTGGCCAGTCACGGCGTCGTCCTGGAGAGTGGACGTGTCCGCCTCGAGGGCACCGGCGCGAGCGTGCTCGGCAATGGCGAGATCGGTCGCCTGTTTCTCGGAGCGCCCGTCTGATGGATCGCACCCTGAACCGTGTGCAGCTGGCCGCACATCACTGGCAGCCGCGCTTTGTCGCCAACGGCATCGACGTGAACGATTTCGACGACGTCCTCGCACGCACACAGGAGTGGGCGGACTGGGGACCGAACTGGCTCGCGATGGGAGCCGTCCACGAGGATATCGGCCACGACGCCGAGGATCGCGGACACCTGGTGTCCGCCGCCGCCGCCTACCAGCGGGCTGCCTGGTGCTACCACCTCGGAAAGTTTCTCTGGTTCGAGGATCTCGACCTGCACGCGACGTTGCGTGACCAGGCGGTCTCGGTGTACCGCCGGACACTGCCTCACCTCGATCCACCCGCTGAGCGTATCGAGATTCCCTTCGAGGGACACGTCATCCCGGGTCATCTCCGGCGTCCGCGAGGTGTCACCAAGCCACCCCTGGTGCTCATCGTGCCGGGCCTGGACTCCTCGAAGGAAGAGATGTTCACCATCGAGGAGGAATTCCTTCGCCGCGGCATGGCAACGCTCAGCATCGAGGGTCCGGGTCAGTCGGAGAACTCGGTCGACTTCGCCATCCGTCCGAACTGGGAGACGGTGATCACGCCCGTGCTCGACCACCTTGCAGACATCGGGCTCGACAGCACCTTCGGTTTGACAGGGCTCATGGGCATCAGCATGGGAGCCATCTACGGTCCGCGTGCGGCCGCCCACGAGGCGCGCATCAATGCCGTCGTCGGGCTCGCCGGGCCATACAACCTCGGCGACTGCTGGGACGCATTGAACCCGTTGACGCGCGGTGGCTACATCTTCTACACGAAGTCCGCCACGGAGGAGGAGGCGCGAGAGAAGGCATACGGCCTCAATCTTCACGGTGTCCTCGAGAAGGTCACGCAGCCACTGCTGGTGATCCATGGCGCCCGCGATCGCCTGTTCCCCCCCGAGCAGGCGGAGCGGATCGCGCGCGAGGCGCCGAACGCCACGCTGCTGATGTACCCGGACGGCAACCACGTGTGCAACAACATCTCGTACAAGTACCGCCCGGCGATGGCGGACTGGATGAGCGAGCAGCTGAGATAAGGAATCGCGCCGCCGACATCGACATGCGGTGCACTGAGGCGCCGCTCTTACAACGGCACACAGGAGATGCTTTCATGAGCCTCGACACCCAGGGTGGGATCCCGCCGAGCCCCGGCCGGATGAACGTCGATTTCGAGGAGCGCGTGGACTTCGCCCGCCTGCGTGCGTACCGGCTCGCGCGTGCTCGCGAGGCACTGGACGCCTCCGAGCTGGGGGCGGTCCTGCTGTTCGACATCAACAACATCCGATACGTCTCTGCGACCATGATCGGCGAGTGGGCGCGCGACAAGGTGGCGCGCTATGCGTTGCTGACACGCGGCGGGGAGCCGATCGTGTGGGATTTCGGATCAGCGGCGCGGCACCATCAGCTGCACTCGCCGTGGATCCGTCCGGAGAACAGCCGGGCGGGCATGCTCGGTCTTCGCGGCGCGGTTGCTCCCGATGCGGGACTGATCGCTCGCGCCGTGACGGAGATTCAGTCGGAGCTCGCGGCCGCCGGCGTCGCGAGCATGCCGCTCGGGGTCGACATCGCGGAGACGCCGATGCTGCTCGAGTTGCTCAAGGCGGGGGTCGAGGTGCGCGACGCGCAGCAGGTCATGCTCGACGCGCGTCTGATCAAGTCGGCGGATGAGATCGCCCTGCTGTCCACCGCTGCGGCCATGGTGGACGGGGTCTACCAGGACATCGCAGAGGTGTTGAAGCCGGGCATCCGCGAGAACGAGATCGTTGCGCTCGCCAACAAACGCCTCTACGAGATGGGATCCGACGATGTTGAGGCGATCAACGCGGTTTCGGGCGAGCGCTGCAACCCGCATCCGCACAACTTCTCGGATCGGCTCATCCGCCCCGGCGACCAGGCGTACTTCGACATCATCCAATCGTTCAACGGATATCGCACCTGCTACTACCGGACGTTCGCGATGGGCCGGTCGACCCCGGCGCAACGGGATGCGTACACACGGGCGCGCGAATGGATCGACTCGGCGATCGACGTGGTGAAACCGGGAACCACCACCGACCAGATTGCGCGTCTGTGGCCGGAGGCGAAGGACTTCGGATTTCCGAGCGAGATGGCCGCGTTCGGCCTTCAGTTCGGGCATGGCCTCGGCCTCGGGCTGCACGAGCGGCCGATCATCTCCCGCCTGAACTCGCTCGACCATCCGATCGAGCTGCGTGAGGGCATGGTCTTCGCGCTCGAGACGTACTGCCCCGCGACCGACGGTCAGTCGGCGGCGCGCATCGAGGAAGAGGTGGTGGTGACGTCGAGCGGCTGCTCAGTGCTGACCCTGTTTCCGGCGGAAGAACTGTTTGTCACCAACAGGTATTAGCGGTCATGCGCGTGCGATCGAGAGGAGAAGACCATGACATCAACGCTTGATGAGCCGGCTGCACCGGCCGGGCCCCCGGGAATCGACCCGGCGACGCTGCATCGCCCCGAAGGGAGCGTCGACGTGCCGATCCAGCTCGCGCTCTTCCGTCAGATGGTGCGCATGCGCAAGTTCGAGACGCGGGCCTATGACCTCTTCATGGAGAACCTGGTCAAGGGAACCAGCCATCTGTCGCTCGGCCAGGAGGCGATCGCCGCTGCCTTCGGCGAGGCCATGGAGGAGGGTGACTACACCTTCGCCACCTACCGCGGTCACGCGCACACGCTCGCCCGCGGCTCATCGATGACCGGGGTCATGGGCGAGCTGCTCGGGCGTTCGTGCGGCGTTCTGTCGGGCAAGGGAGGATCGATGCACCTCACCGACGTGCAACGCGGCGTGATGGGCTCGTACGCCATCGTCGGCGCCCACCTCACCATCGCGCTCGGAGCGGCATGGTCGGCTCAGTACAAGGGCGAGCGACGGGTCGCGGTCGCCTTCTTCGGAGACGGCACCACCAACATCGGCGCGTTTCATGAGTCACTCAACCTCGCCGCCGTCTGGAAGCTGCCGGTGGTGTTCGTCTGCGAGAACAACATGTACATGGAGTACACGCCGATCGGTGCGGTCACCGCCGTCGCAAACCCCGCGGCTGATCGTGCGTCGGCCTATGGTCTGGACAGCATTCTCGTCGACGGCAATGACGCGGACGCCATGTACCTCACCGCTCGCGAGGCCCTCGATCGGGCGCGGAACGGCGGCGGCCCCTCGCTCATCGAGGCACGGACCTATCGGAGTTCCGGGCATTCCCGTGCCGATCCCGGTACGTACCGCCCCGATGCGGAGGTCGCCGCATGGAAGGCATACGACCCGATCGTCCTCTACCGCTCGCGTCTCGTGGCTCGCGGGGTCAGGGAGGCCGACCTCGACGCGATCGAGGAGACGGCGGACGGCGATGTCGAGACCGCGACGGTCAACGCCAAGGCATCGCCGGCACCGGGAGCGGACGTCCTCATGCGCGACGTCTGGGCGGATGGAGGATCGTCATGGCGCAACTGACCTATCGCGACGCGGTCGCTCGGGCGATCACGCAGGAGATGGAGCACGACCCCAACGTCGTCTTCCTCGGCGAGGATGTCGGCGGCGCCGGGGGTGTGTTCAAGGCGACGGTCGGGTTGCTGGAACGCTTCGGGCCGGAGCGAGTGCGCGACACCCCGATCTCGGAGCAGGCGATTCTCGGCGCGGCGATGGGAGCCGCGATGACCGGGCTGCGGCCCATCGCCGAGATCATGTTCGCGGACTTCTTCGCGGTGTGCTGGGACCTGGTGGCGAACCAGATTGCCAAGAGCTCATACATGACCGCCGGCCAGGTGAGCTTCCCGCTGGTGATCAGGTCCGGCAATGGCGGCGGTCTGCGCTTCGGGGCGCAGCACTCCCAGTCGGTCGAGAACTGGGCCATGGCAGTCCCGGGGCTCAAGGTCGTGGCGCCGTCGAATCCCACCGACGTGATCGGACTCTTCGCCGCCGCCGTCCGCGACTCGGACCCGGTGATGTTCTTCGAGCACAAGGGCCTGTATTCGAGCAAGGGCGAGGTCCCTGACGGTGAGATCGTCGACACGCTCGGTTCGGCTAAGGTGCTGCGCCCCGGCGGCGACGCGACCATCGTCGCCCTCGCAGCGATGGTGCCCCGCGCCGTGGCCGCGGCGGCGACGCTCGCCGAACGGGGGATCGACGCCGGCGTGATCGATGTGCGCAGCCTGGTGCCCCTGGACACGCAGACCATCCTGCGTGAGGTCTCCGCGACCGGGCGGCTGTTCACCGTCGAGGAGAATCCGCGCCTCTGCGGGTGGGGCGCGGAGCTGGTGTCGATCGTCGCCGAGGAGTGCTTCAATTACCTGGACGGACCGCCGCTGCGCATCACCACGCCGCACATTCCGCTCCCATCCGCGGACGCGCTCGAGGACATGGCGATCCCGTCGATCGAACGCATCGTCACCACCATCGAGAGGGCAATGCAGTCATGACCACCGTGCTGAATGCCGAGGCGATCGGCGCACCGACGCAGTTGATAATCGCCGGTCGCTGGATGGACGCCTCCGACGGCCAGACGTTCGAGGTTCATGATCCCGCCACCGGGGAGGTGATCGCGTCCGTTGCCGACGCGTCCGTCGAGGACGGGCTCGCGGCGGTGAGCGCTGCGGCGGCCGCGCTGCCCGCATGGTCGGCCACGCCACCGCGTCAGCGTGCCGAGTTGCTGCGGCGCACCTTCGAGCTCATGACTCAGCGTGCCGACGACTTCGCCCGGTTGATCGTCCGGGAGAACGGCAAGGCGCTTACCGACGCGCGTGGCGAGGTCGCGTACGCGGCGGAGTTCTTTCGCTGGTACGCCGAGGAGGCGGTTCGCGCGGAAGGCCACGTGCAGACGGCCCCTGCCGGAACCAACCGGATTCTCGTGCTTCGCCAGCCGATCGGGGTGAGCGTCCTGATCACGCCGTGGAACTTCCCCGCGGCGATGGCGACACGCAAGATCGGACCCGCGCTGGCGGCGGGATGCACCGTCGTGCTCAAGCCCGCGTCGGATACGCCGCTCACCGCCCTTGCCATGGGGGCGCTGCTCGCGGAAGCCGGTGTCCCTGCAGGCGTCGTCAACGTGCTGCCGTCGCGGCGCTCAGGACCTGTCGTGACCGCCATGCTCCACGACCCGCGCGTGCGGAAACTCTCGTTCACGGGCTCGACGGAGGTCGGCCGGGGTCTGCTGAAGCAGGCGGCCGACTGCGTGGTGCACTGCTCGATGGAACTCGGGGGCAACGCGCCGTTCGTCGTCTTCGACGACGCCGACCTGGATAGTGCCGTCGCCGGCGCGATGGTTGCAAAGATGCGCAACGGTGGCGAGGCATGCACCGCCGCCAACCGTTTCCTGGTGCAGCGTGGCATTGCCGAGGCCTTCGCCAGGAAGCTCACCGAGGCGATGGGCGCGCTCCGAGTCGGCCCAGGGCTCGAGGAAGGGATCCAGCTGGGTCCGCTGATCAACGCCGCCGGCCGCGAGAAGGTCGAGTCGCTCGTCGCCGGGGCGGTGCGCGACGGCGCCCGTCTGACGGTTGGGGGCACCGCTCCCGATGGACCCGGCTTCTTCTACCCGCCAACCGTGCTCGTCGATGTGCCGGCGGATGCGGCCATCCTGCGTGAGGAGGTCTTCGGGCCCGTCGCTCCCGTGGTCGTCTTCGACACGGAGGAGGAGGCGGTCGAGATCGCCAATGACACCGAGTTCGGCCTCGTCGCCTACGTCTACACCGGCGATCTGCAGCGCGGGCTGCGCTTCAGTGAAGCCCTCGAGTCAGGCATGGTCGGCCTGAACCGTGCGCTGGTCTCCGCCCCGGCAGCGCCCTTCGGTGGTGTGAAGCAGAGCGGCCTCGGCCGCGAGGGCGGCCACGACGGCCTGCTCGAGTTCATGGAGAGCAAGTACATCGCAGTCACCTGGTAATGCTGCGGAGGCGGAACATCAGAGCTAGACTGGGGGTGTCTAGAAAGGAAACCCCAGATGGCCTGGATTTGGTGGCAGCAGCGTCGTGCGGATAACGCTGAGAGCCGGTCGATCAAGACGTATCTGCAGCAGCGGAACACGTCCCGCATTCTGTGGGATGTGGTTGTCGAGGCAAGGCGGGACGCCGACGCTCGATTGCGCCTCGAGGCAGTGCTCAACACGCAACGCGTCACTCCCTGACGGAAACGCGCGCAGGACTGCTCGGGCTCGTCGGGGGCGACGAGTTTCATCCGGGAAACGAGCCGCACGACGCGCTCCTCGGAGCGTCGGCTCGCGGTCCTGCGTACGTTCTCGCGACCGCCGCGGCGAGGTCGCGCCCCGACATGGCCGTGCGCAACGCCCAGCGATGGTTTCAGCGATTCGGTCTGGACCTTGTCGAGCTGGCGGTGTACACGCGGACGCAGGCATATGACCCGGCACTCGCGAAGATTGCCGCCCGGGCAGGGTTCTGCTACATCCCAGGCGGTGATCCCGGGCTGGTGGCAACCGTCCTTCGCGACAGCCCGGTTGGCGACGCCCTCATCGCCGCGTGGCGGAACGGTGCAGCGCTCGCCGGATCGTCGGCCGGCGCCATGGCTCTGTGCTCAGACACGCTGGTCCGTCAGTCGTTCCCGGGACGCACGCAGCGCCGCGCGCTGCCCGGCCTCGGCGTGGTGCCGGCTGCGGCCGTGCTCCCACATCACGACACCTTTGGCGAAAAGTGGTACCCGTCGGCGCGGGAAGCCCTGCCCGGCGACGTGCTGATCGGAGTCGACGAGCGGACGTGTGCGCTCTGGGAAGCGGGAACGTGGCGATGCCTCGGAGCCGGTGCGGTCACCGTCTACAGCCCAGGGAAAGATGCGGTACGTGCCGGGTCTGGAGCCCTCGAGGGGATCCCGCAGCCGTCGACGGCCGGCTGACTACCGCAGTCGCTCGCGCTCGGTCCTGAAACGGTCGACGGCCATGAAGATGCTCTCGTCCAGCCACTGGTAGAACCGCTGTCGCTGCGCCGCATCGGTGGTCACGTCGCTGTCCTCGGTGCGGCGGGCGATCCAGGGCGGGACACCGTCGGCGATGACGCCGCTCCCGACATGGACGCGCACCAGGGAGTCGTTCTCCTCCAGCACCTGGATGGTCACCTTGAGGATGACGCCAGTGTGATCGACGAGGCGCCAGCTCTGCTCCCACCGAGCCTTCCGGTTGAAGTCACGCGCGACATGCACGGTATCGTCGGCGATGACGCTCTCGCCGGTCTTCGCGGCTCCCGTGAGCAGCCGGCGAACGTTGGTATCGAGGTCACGGGCGATCCAGTTCACGAGTGACGGCGCCCGGTTGTCGATGTCCGGCAATCCGCCCTGGGGGGTCGCCTGAGCACCTACAGCACGAAGGACTCCGGCATGGCGGCGGCAGTAGAACTTTCCGTCGGTGGACGCGCCGTGATCCGGGCAGCAGACGGCGCGGCATGCGCGGCCACGCCCATCGCGATACGAGCACGGCTGGGCGGTGTCGTTCGAGCACCCGGCGACCTTGCAGACCTCACCCGTGCTTTGGACGGTTACGGGCGAGGGCGCTGGCACAGGCTCGGCCGCGCGATTGCGGCGGAAGAGCTGGGTCATCGATACACAGTGATCTGCGCGGCAGCCACACGCCTCTCGGGGGTCCCCATACGGGCGTTCTCCTCGTGATCGGCGACAGCAGGTCGCCCGACGAGTCGTAATGAAGCGCAGGCGGGGCTCTCTCGTGCGCCGATGTCTGACGCCTCGCGAAACCGTGTTACACGCCGGTGACCGCCTGGAGCCTGATATTGCGCTGCGGGCGTCTAACATGCTAGGCTCACTATCATATTTAGTTAGCGCGCCACCGTAGGGGAGAGAGGCCAACCCCATGGGATCAAAGGGGCCGATGAGCGCGGACGATGAGCGGCCAGATCCGATTCGTGCCGCCGCCTCACGCGTCAGCGCGGTGGTCGAGGAGCCGCCCGCAGAGAAGGTTTTCAAGGGTGACGCTACCGAGGCGGCGACCGGCACGCCGACGGCGGGGCGCAGTGGCATCGACGAGGCGCGCCGTCGCGGCCTGTTCGGCATCATCCAGCTTCTCGGTCCCGGCCTCATCACCGGCGCCTCCGACGACGACCCGTCGGGTATTGGAACCTACACCCAGGCGGGGAGCCAGTTCGGTCTCGGGACCCTCTGGCTGGCGCTCTTCACCTTTCCCCTCATGATCGCGGTCCAGGAAGCATGTGCGCGGATTGCCCTCCAGACCGCTGTCGGCCTGGCGACGTCGCTGCGCCGGAAATTCCCCTCAGTCCTCGTCGGCGCCTGCATCATCCTGGTCCTGGGCGCCAACACGATCAATGTCGGCGCTGACCTTGGTGCGGTGGCGGCGGGAGGATCGCTGCTCACCGGCAGTCATGTGCCACCCGGGTGGTTGGTCGTGCCCGCGGCGCTCCTGATCGGCTTCATGCAACTTCGTCTCACGTACTCGATCATCTTCCGCTGCTTCAAGTACCTGACACTCGCGCTCTTCGCCTACGTCATCACCGTCATCATCGTCCACCCGACCCTGCTGAAGACAGTCGAGTCGACGTTCATCCCGCATTTCGAGCTGAACAAGAGTTTCATCGGCATCGTCGTGGCGATCCTCGGCACCACGATCAGCCCGTACCTCTTCTTCTGGCAGGCGTCGAGCGAGGTCGACGAGATGAAGGCGGCCGGCGCCACGACCGAGCGGGAGCGCCAGGGCACGAGCCGGAATGAGTTGCGTGCGGCACGGATTGACGTGGCGGTCGGGATGCTGTTCTCCCAGCTGGTGATGTACTGCATCATCCTCACGTCCGGGACGGTGCTTCACACGTCCGGTCATGCCGGTATCGCGACCGCCCAGCAGGCGGCGCAGGCACTCAAGCCGCTTGCGGGGTCGCTCGCATCAGTGATCTTCGCTGTCGGCATGATCGGCACCGGGCTGCTTGCGATCCCGGTCCTCGCGGCCAGTGCCGCGTATGCGGTGAAAGAGTTCTTCGGTTTCCGCGGGAGCCTGAGCGAGACGCCGCGATCGCGTCCGACCTTCTATGGACTGATCGTCGTCGCGCTGGTCGGTGGTGTGCTGATGAACATCTTGCAGATCGATCCCATCCAGGCCCTCGTGGTCACCGCGATCATCAATGGCGTGGTTGCTCCGCCGATCCTCGTCCTGATTGCGCTCCTGGCTCGCGATCGACGGGTGATGGACACGCATCGCAGCGGGATCGTGAGCAGCGCGTTGGTATGGATTGCCGCGGCGTTGATGGGTGTTGCCGCGCTGATGCTGCTCGTGACGTCGCTCTGATTCGCGGAGCCGCCGCTCGGCGTCAGGCAACGCCGCAGGTGGGCAATGAGTAGAGCTTGTTGGTGGTCGCGTCGACGATCTCGAGGATGCCGCCGGCGGTGACGGCGAGCCCTTGCGGCGCAGGAAGGTTCACGGCGACCGCGACCGACGCGCCCGACACGGGATCGACGGCCACGACATCGCGCCGATTCAACTCGGTCACGTAGAGCAAGCCGGCGTAGTACACGACCTCGTCGAGATCCGTGAAGGCGCCGAGCCGGCGCACGTTGCCGCCCGGCGTCACCTCGACAAGCCCCGGCGTCGACTCGCTCGCGACGAAGATGTCGCCCGCCGGATCGGCAGTTGCCGCCACCGGTCGCCCGAGGTTGGTCGCGATCACCCGTGCTTTGAGCGCACCGGCCAGGGAGAGCTCGATCAGCGTGCCGTTCGGGCTGTCCGGGACGAGCAGCGTCTGGCTCGCCGCTCCGATGTTGATGCCATCGATGCCCGCATTGGCGGTGTGATTGGGAAATGTCATCACCGCGTGGGGCTGCGGGGCGATCTGCTCGATGGCATTGACGTTCTGCTGCGCGACGTAGACCCCGGACGCAGCAACAGCCACACCCTCAGGGCCGCCGGTCACCATGACCGTGGCGATTGTGGTCCCGTCGGAACGCAGACGAAAGACCTCGTTCGCCGTCCGCGCGCTCACCCAGAGGTTGCCCGAGGCGTCGACCGCGATGTCGTCAGGCGACACGCCGAAGCGGTGGACCACATGGAGCGCGGTGCTCGACACGGGGGCCGCACAGCTGCCCAGCGTGACCGGCGCGGCGGTGGGCGTTGGAGTCGCGACCGCGGCGGTCGGCGCCGGCGTCGGAGTGCTCTCGGCCGGCGTCTGGGTGCGTGCCTCCTTCGCGGGTGATGTCGCGCAGCCGGTCATCACGGCGATGACGAGCGCTGCGCTCACCGCGACGGCGTGACGTTGACCCCGGGTCGCGCCCTGGTCACTGCGGCGGCTCGTAATCGATCCCATCCGGGTAGAAGAGACGCGACGCACCAGTCCCGGTGAACGTCCAGATCACCTGGTCGGTTGCGGGGTCGACCACGATGATCCGGCTGTTGAAGTCGTCGCAAATGGCGATGCGATTGCTTGCCAGGGGGATGGCGATCGAGGTGTGGTTGAGGGCGGCACGCCCCGAGGGGCGGTAGTACCAGAGCGTGCGTCCGGTGCTGCTGAGGCGAACGACGGCCCCGGGCTGGGAGTAGTCCGTGAGGAGCACCGAGCCGCCCGCCATCTGCATCGCATCGGACGGGTAGCGCACGGGCGCACGCACCGACCATGCGACGGACCCGCCTGGCACCAGGTCGGTGACCCAGCTGCCTCCGATCTCGGTGACGATCAGGCTCCCGGTTGTGGTGGCAAACGCGCCGTTGGGCTCCGCGAAGCTCGATGGAGGATTGTGCCGGCACGCGCGGTTCCCGATGGTTCCCAACCAGGCACCCGACGCCCCGAGGTGCACGAGACGGCAGTTCCGGATGTCGGCAACCCAGATCGTCCCGTCCGGTTGCGGCACCGCGTCGTCCGGCTCGTTGAAGTACCCGCGCGCGCTGCTGCGAACGTTGTAGTGGCCGACCTGCCACAGGACGGTTCCCGTCGCCCGGTCGATGGCGGTCACCGTCTGACGGCCTTCGGAGTTGGCGATGATGGTCGTCCCGTTGGCGGTGTAGAAGGCATCATCCGGCGCGCCGAATGGAACCGGCAGATGCTCCCCCGGTCGCGGGAACACCCAGTCCACGGCGCCGCTCGCATTGATCTCGATGATCCTGCCGTTGCCGCGATCGGCGATCAGCAGCTTGCCTGTGAACGGCACCCCGGCCGGGAGCGGGCGCAGCCCGAATGAAGCGCCGGGCAGGCGGCTCGGGGCGGGGTCTGGCGCCGGCGACGGGGTTGGGGTTGGGGATGAGGTTGCCGTCGCGGGTGCTGCCACTGCCGGACTCACGCTCGGCGTGGCGATGCGTGCGGCCACGGGCGAGCATCCGACGATCGTGAAGAGCAGCGCCGCGAGGAGCCAGCGCCCCTTGGGAGTCGTCATTCGACGGACATTCTTGCCCATCGGGACGCCGGCACCCCCTGTCCCGACCCCTGAGCCCGCCCTGGGAGCGGCTATCTGGGGAACCGTTCTCCGTGAGCGAACGCGCGCCGGTCGCGCCCGAGTCGCACATCCACGTCGCCGGCGCCAAAGACGCGCCAGGCGTCCGCGTCAGACGCAATCGCGGTGTTTTCTGCGATGCCGATGAACCGCACGCCGGCCGGAAGCCGCCGGGGCGCGAGATCGCGCAGCCACCGGATCCACCACGCGGAGAGGGCGTCCCAGTGGACCCCGACCGCCGTCGTCGGGAGCAGACCATGGCCGCTCGCGAATGGGAAGCGCATGCCGCCTGCCCCGGCGATCATGGCTCCGGCGCTGCATCCTGCGAACACGCCGCCTCGATCGATGAGCCGCAGCACCGCCTCCCACACCGGGGTTCCGCTCAGGGTCTCCGCGAGGTATTTGGGACTCCCGCCGCTGAAGAACACCATGCTCACGCCGTCGATCAATCCGGCCATGGCGGGGTCGAACGCATCAATGTGATTGCGCACCGGCACCACGCGCGCGGCAATGCCGAGCGACTCGTAATGAACGAGTCCCATGCCCGTCCATCGGGCATAGACCGCATCGCCCTCACGTCCGCTCGCGGTCGCCAGGACGGCAACCGAGCCGTCACCGGACGCCCCGTCCAGCGCGAATCGCTCAGCATCGCCGGACCATGGCTCGAACTCGCCGGAACCGAGCAACAGGAAACGACCGGGCACTCCAGTTATCGGCGCGCATCCTGGACTGCCGCGACGCCCTGTCTGCGGTGGTCGAGGCGCGCAGCGGGGACCTGCATCGCCGCATCCGGGGTTCGGAGCAGATCGAGGGTCACCAGCCCGATCGCCCCGCCGACAACGCAGGACGACACCACGCTTGCCACCACGCCCCATGAGCTGGAAGGCAGTGACTGCGCGGCTTTGACGATGAACACGTCAATGGTCAGCAGCAGAGGGACCACGGCTCGCCAGCTGAGCGCGTTGCCGGGACGGCACAGCCACCAGAGAACGGCGAACAGATAGGGCTCGAGGAGGTAATACGGAAACACCGTCTTGGCGAGGAGCGGAAAGCAGCACGACACCACGGTCAGGAGGCCGGCGAGGCCGGCGGGGGTTCGTGCGACGGTTGGATTGCGGCGCAGCGTGACAGCGACGAGTGCCAGTGCGACAGCCGCTCCGATGTAGACGTCGCCGCTCCTGATCGCCCCCGCCCAGGATGCGTCGCGAACGATGATCCAGACGCTGCCTCCGCCGATGGGAAGGCTGCCCCTGTACGTCATCAGCGAATGTGTAACCGCCTGCGCGTCGGCCACCAGGAAAGGTGCCATCACCACCGTGATCGTGATGGCCGCGGCAAGCGCGATCATCGCTGACGCGCGTGGCCGGCCGGTGGCCGGCGGGATCAGGAGAAATGGGAGTGCGCAGAACCCGGCGATGGTGCGCGTGAGCACCGCGGCGCCCAGGGCGATGCCGGTCAAGGCGTTGCTCCTGCGCAGAAAGCACCTGATCGCCAGCAACATGAAGCACAGCTCGACGGGCTGCTCGACATGACCGTAGTCGAGCACGCCGATCCACAGCGCCGGCGCCAGCAGCACCGAGCACGCGACGAGCAGAGGCCATCGCACCCCGCCCCGTGCCGTCTCGATCAGCCCTACTGTCTGGTAGGCGAGAAGCAGCACCGCCAGCGACACCACCGCGCCGGCGAGCGCGGCGCGACCGGCCAGGCTCCCGGCCCAGCCGAGCGCGTTGGCGAGGGCTGCGACCGGGATCAGGGGCACCAATCCGAGCGGGCCGTTGGCATTGGGATAGACGTCGTGCAGGTGCGCTGCGTAGATGAGCAGCGGGTGCCCGGAGACGACGGTCTCGGCCGAGGGCCAGAAATACAGATCGAGGTCCGAGGGTGTGGTCTTCAGGACCAGCGGCGCGACCACGGACGCAGCCACGTAGACAGCGCCGAGTCCCGCTGTCACGGCCCGACTGGTCACGCCGACATTCTGAGCGCCGCCGGACATCGAGGATTCCGCACCATGAACGATGTGCGATCACCAGCCGGCCGGTACCCGCTCGCGGTGTGTGCGCCGAACGCGTTCAAGGGCACGCTCAGCGCGCATGCGGCTGCCGCGGCAATGGCGCGGGGTGTCCGGGACGCCGGGGCCGATGCCATCGAGATCCCGGTTGCCGACGGCGGCGACGGCACGCTCGACGTGCTCCTCGCGGCACGTGCCGATTCCCGGGTCACGCGCCACCGCGTGACCGGCCCTGCCGGCACACCGATCATGGCCAGGCTCGGCTGGCTCGGACGCGACCGAGCGGTCGTCGAGCTGGCGGAGGCCTCGGGGCTCCGCCGCATGGGTGCGACCCCTCCCGACGCGCTGCACGCGACGTCGCGCGGGACCGGTGAGCTCATCCGCATCGCCATCGATGGGGGCGCTCGAAGGATTGTCGTCGGCGTAGGCGGCAGCGCCTGCACCGACGGCGGCGCCGGCCTGCTCCAGGCACTCGGAGGACGCGTGACCGATTCCCGTGGCGAGGAGGTCGGCCCGGGCGGCGCCGGCCTCGAGGACGCTGCCGGCATCGACCTGTCCGAGGTGCTCCGGAAGCTCTCGGGCTGCTCCGTCGAGGTGGCCTGCGACATCCGCAGCGCATTGCTTGGACCGCAGGGGCCCGCGCAGATGTTCTCGCCCCAGAAGGGCGCGAGTGCCGACGATGCGGTTCGCCTCGAGCGAGCGCTGGCGCACTTTGCCGAGCTTGCCTCCGGCCTGGGCCGCGCCGACCTGTCGGCACTCCCCGGAGCGGGTGCGGCCGGCGGATGCGGCTTCGGGCTCGCTCTCGCCGGCGCCCGGTTGCTGCCCGGTGCCGCCGCCGTCTGCGACCTCGTCGGGCTCGATGCCGCCCTGGGTCGGGCGACGGTCGCGATCACCGGTGAGGGGCGGCTCGACAGCCAGACCCCCACCGGCAAGGCGCCCGCCGAGGTCGCGATGCGAGCGACGGCCCGCGGGATCCCGTGCGTGGCGATCGCCGGGACCGTCATCGATCCGCTCCCGCAGCTGTTCAGCGTCGCTCTGGCGCTGGACGCAATCGACGGCCATCTCGACCCGATGCGTCACGCGAGGGCGCTGCTGCGCAGGGCTGCGAGACAGGCGATCGAAGGGCTTCACAGCCGCGACCGAGCGATCGAGGAAGCCTAGGTTCTGAGGTCCATCCGTCGGATCCACGCGAGACTGGACGCCGTGTCCACGAGTGGCTTGTATTCGAGGCCCACGAACCCGTCGTATCCGAGCCGGTCCAGCTCCTCGAGGAACGCTCCGATCGGCTGTGTCCCGGTGCCGGGCTCGTGCCGGCCTGGAACGTCGGCGATCTGGACGTGCCGGATCAACGGGAAGTAGCGCCGCAGACAGTCAAGAGCATTCTCGCCCGCCATCGCCGCGTGGTACTGATCGAGCTGCAGGCGCACGTTCGGGCTGTTGACGGTTTGCACGAGATCAGCGGCGGCTTCGACTGTGTTCGCCCAGTACCCGGGCATGTCGATGTTGTTGATCGCCTCGACGAGCAGCGTGATGCCGGCCGCCCGCACCAGCGGTTCGACACGATTGAGGTTCGCGATCGCGGTCTCGCGCGCCTGATCGCGGCTCACCTGCACCGGCGGCACCCCCACCAACGCGTTGAGCCTCGATGTTCCGATTCGCGTCGCCAGGGCGATCGCCGCATGTACGGTGTCGACGAACTCCTCCTCGCGCCCCGGAAGCGCAAGCAGCCCTCGCTCCCCGCCATCCCAATCGCCCGCAGCGGGGTCGAAGAGGACCATCTCGAGCTCGAGCCGATCAAGGATGGATGCGAGCCAGTCCGCGTCCAGCTGGTGCGGAAAAAGCATCTCGACGTGCGTGAACCCCACACCCGCCGCGGCGTCGAACCGCTGGAACGGCTCGAGGTCCTGCCAGAGCATCGTCAGGTTGGCGGCGAGTCTCGGCACGCTATCCCGCCTGCCGGTCCCAGAATTTCACCAGCGCGGCCATGTCCTCGCCGGTCCAGCCACGCGCTTTCGCCTCCAGGTAGTACTGCTCGACCAGACCGCCGAGCAGCAGCGGCATACCCGCGTCCTGCGCTTCCGAGTGGATGATCGACAGGTCCTTGGCGATCAGCCCCACCGGGGTTGCGGGGCTGAAGTCGCGGGCGATGAAGCGCGGCAGGTTGCGGAGCAGCATCGCTGAGCTGCCGAACGAGGTGCCGATCACGTCCTGGACGGTGCCGAGATCCGCTCCGAGCTGGACCGCGAACGCAGCGGCCTCGGACGCGGCCATGGTGTGCACGGCGACCAGGTACTGGTTGACGAGCTTGATCGCCTGACCCGCGCCGACGCCGCCGCAGAGCCGGATCTTGCCCCCGAAGGCCTCGAACACGGGGAGAGCGCGATTGAACGTCGCCTCGTCGCCCCCCACCATCACCGTCAGCGTTCCGGCCTCGGCGCCGGCCGGCCCGCCTGAGACCGGAGCATCGAGGAAGCTCGCGCCTCGCCTTGCAAGGATCTCAGCGCAGTGCCGGTTGAGCCCGGGGCTCACGGTCGAGTGGTCGGCGTACAGCTGCCCGTTCGAGGCAACCGCCGCCATGTCGTCATAGACCTGTCGCACGGTGTCCTCGGTGGGCAGCGCCGTGAGGACGACATCGGCCTCGGCAGCCAGCTCGGCGGGCGTTCCGAGGACGGTTGCGCCCCCGTCTCGCAGTTCCCGCACGCCGGCATTGTCCGAGCGGTTGCAGATGGACACGTCGTGACCGGCGGCGATGAGCCGCACGGCGATCGGCCGACCCATCTTCCCGATCCCGATGACTCCGACCTTCATGACAGCATCACCAACCCGTTCTCCTCGCATCGTTCGGTAGCTGAAGCGCGACGATGGATCGTAGCCATCCGACACGCTAACCCGTGTTCTGCAGCCCCGCGGCGATGCCGTTGACGGTCAGCAGGAGCAGTTGCTCGAGCCGCCTCCGGTCAACGTCGCCGGCATCACCACTGCGCAGCGCTCGAAGCGCACGAAGCTGCAGATGACAGAGCGCGTCGATATAGGGATTGCGCAGCTCGACCGCCCAGGACAGCACCCGTCGCTGCTCGAGGAGGCGCGATTGCCCGGTGACGGCGAGGATGCCCTCAATCGTGCGGTCGTACTCCGCCAGGATCCGCTCGGCGATCTCGGGGCGGTTTCCGAGGCGGAGGTACTCCGCGGCCATGAATCGGTCGGTCTTGGCCAGACTCATCTCCGCGTTGTCGATGAGCACCTTGAGCAGTGGCCACTCCGTGTAGGCAACGGACAGGTCATCGAGCGGTGCTCGATCGAGCGCGCTGCCGATCCCGTACCAGCCCGGGAGGTTGAGCCGGATCTGCGACCACGCGAAGACCCACGGGATCGCCCGGAGCGACCCCAGGCCCCTGTCGCCACCGCGACTTGCAGGGCGCGACCCGAGATGGAGACTGGCAAGCTCACGGACCGGGGTCGCCTGGGCGAAATACCCGGCAAAGCCCTCGATGTCGATCAGCTCGCGGTATGCGGAGCGAGCGGCGGTGTCGAGGGTTCGAGCGAGTGCCTGGAAGCGGAGCGCCGCGCTCTCGGTGCGCTGACGAACCGCGGGTGTCGATGCCAGCAGCACTGCTGAGGTCACCTGCTCGAGATGCCGTTGGGCGATGGTCTGATTCCCATAGCGAGCGAAGATGACCTCCCCCTGCTCCGTTACCTTGAAGCGCCCGGAGACCGAACCCGGCGCCTGAGCCATCACCGCGCGATTGGCTGGGCCGCCGCCGCGTCCGAGCGCACCGCCGCGCCCATGGAAGAGCGTCAGCCGCACTGAGCGCTCCGACGCCCACGCGGTGAGGTCGGCCTGGGCGGCGTACAGCGCGAGCGTTGCCGTGACCGGTCCGCTCTCCTTCGCCGAGTCGGAGTAGCCGAGCATGACCTCGACGGCGCGTCCGGTCGCAGCCATGCGCCTGAGCACCGGCTCGAGGTCGAGCATCGCGTCCAGTGTGGCGCGCGCGTTGCCCAGATCCGCGATGGTTTCGAACAGCGGCACGACGTCGAGCTCGGGGGCCGCGTTGGGTGCGCACGCCAGCTCGGCCAGCGCGTACACGTTGGCGATGTCCTCGGCGCTCTCCGTGAAGCTCACGACATAGCGATGACAGACGTGCACACCCAGTCGCTGCTGCAGCAGCGCGATGGTGCGCAGCGTCGCCACCACCTCGTCGGTCTCGGCAGAGCGCGTGCCCGCGCCGCGAAGCGTGCCCGCAGCGCGAAGCTCGGCGAGCGCATGGCGATGCACGCCGCTGTGCTGCCGGATCTCGAGGTCGGCGAGGTGAAAGCCGAAGGTTTGCACCTGCCACATGAGCCCCTGCAGCTCGCCGTATGCCAGCCGCGGAGCGCCGGCTCGCACCAGGGCATCCTGAAGGCATTCGAGGTCCTCGAGCAGCTCGTCCGGCCCCGCATACGCGAGCGACAGATCCCCTCGGCGGGTGCCTTCGATTCGTTCGGCCACGATCAACAGGAATTGCCGGAACGGCTCCCCGGGGGAACGCGCTTCGATTGCTGCGGCGCGGCCGCCGACGATCTCGTGCGCCGAGCGGAGCCTTCCGAGGAAACCCTGGTCGGGCATGGTGGTTTCCGCATCCGCGGTCAGGCCGCTCCCGATGCGGGCGGCTGCCGCCTCGAGCCCGCGGAGGATATGGTCCGACTGAATGAGCATGGTCTCCCGGGTGACGTGGGCGGTGATCTGCGGGTTGCCGTCGCGATCCCCACCGACCCAGCTCCCGAACCGAAGGAACGCCGGCGCGGACGGCCGCTGCGCCCCGGTTTCGCCCGTGTCGAGCGGACCGCCGAAGTCCCGGTAGACGGCGGGCACGAGCCGGAAGAGCGTCTCGTCGAAAACCGTCATGAGCGTGCGGACCTCATCGAGCGGTTGCAGCTCCTGGCTGCGCAGCTGAGCGGTTCGCCACAACCCGTCGACCTCCTCGAGCAATCGCCGGCGGATCTCCAGCGGCGGAGCACCCGCGACCCCTGGCCCGGCTTGGCGCTCGAGCTGGTCGCCCACGCGCCGGAGCGCCGAGGTCACCGCGCGTCGACGTGCTTCGGTCGGGTGCGCGGTGAACACGGGATGAACGCGCAGCACGGCAAGCTGCTCGTCCAGACCCGAATCCCCAAGCTCCGCGCGGACCGTCGCGAGCGCGGTGGCGAGCGCCTCGACCGGACCGGCCGCGCCGTGGTCGGCCTCTCGGAGCGCGCGAGCGCGGTAGCGCTCCTCGCAGAGGTTGACGAGGTGGAAATAGCAGGCGAACGCGCGAGCCACCTGCTCTGCGCGGTCCAGCGACCATGAGGACACGAGCGCGTCGGCACTGTTCGCATATCCGCCCCGTGTGGCGGCTTCGGCGCGAGCCTGGATCACGGTTCGGCGCAACGCCTCGACGTCGGCGAGCAGCCCCTCACCGCCGTGCTCGGCGATCACCTGACCGAGCGCATCGCCAACGAGCCGCACCTCGTCGCGGAGCGCACGCGGCATCTCGTGCCGGGCGGTGTCTCGCACGCTGCGGTCGGCGGTCTCGCGCTCTGCCGGGGTTGCCATATCACGCAGAACCATACCGACGCTCCGGTGCTCGACGCGGAGGCGGCTCCCCTGCGCACCCGTACACTAGCCCCGGTGATGACCAGCGCCCTGCCGGCCACAGCCGGCGTGGTGGGCCTCGGCCGGTTTGGACGCCTCTGGGCATCGATGCTTCAGGGCGATTTCACGCTCCGCGTCTTCGACACCGATCCCGGCCGGCGTGCCGAGGCGGAGCGTCAGGGTTTGACCCCGGCGTCCTTGGGCGAAACGCTCGCATCCGACGCCGTCTTCTACTGCGTCCCGATATCAGCGTTCGAGCCCATCCTGCATGAGCACCTGCCGCTCTTCGAGGAGCTCGGTGGCACCCGCACGCTCATCGACGTGCTGTCGGTGAAGCTGCACCCGCGCGAGGTGTTCGACCGCCATCTCCCCGCCACCTACCAGGCTCTGCTCACCCATCCGCTCTTCGGGCCGGACAGCGTCGCGGCGAGCGGGCTCGAGGGCCAGACGATCGTCGTCGACGGATTTCGCCTGCCGCTCGATGCACTCGAAGCGTGGAAGGCCTACTTCACCGCCAAGGGCCTCGTCGTGGTGCAGATGTCCGCCGACGAACACGATCGGCTCGCGGCGGAGAGCCAGGGTGTCACCCACTTCGTCGGACGGACACTCGAGCGATTCGGCTTTGCGCAGACGGGGATCGACACGCTCGGCACCAAACGCCTCCACGACGTCACATCCCAGGTGAGCAACGACACCTGGCAGCTCTTCGTCGATCTGCAGACGTTCAACCCCCACACCAAGGGAATGCGCCTGCGCATGTCGGAGGCGCAGGACTCGGTCTTCGACCTGTTGCTCCCGAACCGCGTGGTCGCCGACCGCGTCGTGGTCGGCATCCAGGGCGGGCGGGGCAGCTTCAACGAGGATGCCGCGCGGTACTACATGAGCAGGACGCCCGACATTCCCTTCGAGATCGTGTATCTGCACACCACCGAACGGGTGCTGCGCGCGCTGCACGAAGGGGAGGTCGATCGTGGAGTTTTCGCGATCCACAATTCCGTCGGCGGCATGGTCGGTGAGTCGGTTGCTGCGATGGCGCGGTATCGATTTGCGATCGTCGAAGAGTTCGCGATCAAGATCTCGCATGCGCTGATGATTGCCGGAAGTGCTGACTTCGCCACGGTCGACACGGTGATGGCCCACCCGCAGGTGCTGCGCCAGTGCCGGACCAACCTCGAGAAGAAATACGCGAATCTTCGGCAGACGAGCGGTGCCGGTGACCTCATCGATCAGGCAAAGGTGGCCGAACTGCTCGGCACCGGCGAGCTTCCCGATTCAATCGCGACGATGGGAAGCAGGATCCTCGCAGAGCTCAATGGTCTGCGCGTCGTCGAGGACAACCTCCAGGACCTCGACGAGAACTTCACCAGCTTCCTGTGGGTGGAGCGTCCCCGGCAGAGCTAGATCCCATAAGTTGATGTCAAGCTGATCTGGCGCTCGCATGCGCCGGGTCAAAGTCCTTGCCGCCGCGCCAGACGCCCCAGACGATGGCCAGGGCCTTGCTCATGCAGTGACCCAGCG
>Ga0182024_10003023_pt1 | contig 40794 bp, 30 predicted proteins | sample P32metaG_FD_120480 | JGI IMG/M metagenome (GOLD analysis project Ga0182024, IMG submission 120480) | Permafrost microbial communities from Stordalen Mire, Sweden - P3-2 metaG (Illumina Assembly) | ecosystem: Environmental > Terrestrial > Soil > Wetlands > Permafrost | place: Sweden: Stordalen...
ACCTTCTGATTTTGGTCATTCTGGCTTAATTCTGATTTCGTCATTCGTCATTCGGATTTCCTCAATTCCCTTTTCTCAGAATATTTCGGAGCACCGTATGCAAGATTCCGCCATTGCGGTAGTACTCGATTTCGACCGGCGTATCGATCCGGCAGATGGCGGTGAACTCGATCGGCTTGCCGTCCTTGGGCGTGGCGCGGACCTTTGCTTCCTGCAGGGGCTTCAGGTCGTCGCCGACCTGGATGTCGAAGGTTTCGTGGCCGGTCAGGCCGAGCGACGTTCGGGTCTGCCCGCGCTGGTAGACCAGCGGCAGCACGCCCATGCCAACCAGGTTGCTGCGGTGGATGCGCTCGAAGCTGTCGGCGATGACGGCTTTGACGCCGAGCAGGTAGACGCCCTTGGCGGCCCAGTCGCGGCTGGAGCCCATGCCGTAGTCCTTGCCAGCCAGCACGATCAATGGGACGCCATTTTTTTGGTATTGCATGCTGGCGTCATAGATGCTGGTCAACAGGCCGGTCGGAAGGTAGGTCGTCCATCCGCCTTCGGTCCCTGGCGCGAGAAGGTTTCTGAGGCGGATGTTGGCAAATGTGCCGCGAGTCATCACGCGGTCGTTGCCGCGGCGGGCGCCGTAGCTGTTGAAGTCGAGCGCCGGCACGCCGTGCTCGATCAGGTACTCGCCCGCCGGACTCTCCTTCTTAATGGAGCCGGCGGGGGAAATGTGATCGGTCGTGACCGAATCGCCGACCATCACCAGCACCGTCGCGCCGGTGATTGCGCCGATCGGCTTGGGCTGGGCAGAGAGGTTCGTGAAGAACGGCGGCTCCTGGATGTAGGTGCTTTTCTCGTCCCAGTTAAACAGCTCGCCGCCCTTGACGGGGATGGCGTTCCACTCGGGGCTCTTGGCCGCGACGTTGTCGTATTCCTTGGTGAACAGGTCGGAGGTGAGGCACTTCTGCATCGTCTCGTTGACTTCCTGCTGCGTCGGCCAGATGTCGCGGAGGTAGACGGCTTCGCCGCGATCATTTTTAGCCAGCGGCTCGTCCATGATGTTGGCATCCACCGACCCGGCAATCGCAAACGCGATCACCAATGGCGGGCTTGCCAAATAGTTGGCGCGCACGTGCGGATTGATCCGGCCCTCGAAATTGCGATTGCCCGAAAGCACCGCCGAGACGACCAAATCTCCCTCTTCGATTGCGTTCGCGACGGCTTCCGGCAACGGCCCGCTGTTGCCGATGCAGGTCGTGCAGCCGTAGCCAACGGTTTGGAAACCGAGTTGATCGAGGAAAGGGGACAGTCCCGATTTATTGAAGTATTCGGTGACGACCCGGCTGCCCGGCGCGAGGCTCGTCTTGACATAAGCCGGGACGTGCAGGCCCTTTTCGACCGCCTTCTTGGCCAGCAGGCCCGCCGCAATCATGACCGATGGATTGCTGGTGTTGGTGCAGCTCGTGATGGCGGCGATCACCACGTCGCCATGCGTGAGGCTGACATGCCCATGTTCCATCATGGCGACCGCGCTGTCCTTCTGAGCGCCGATATGCTTAGCCGTGTCGGCCTCGCGGGCGTCTTCTTCATTGCGGCCGGGCAACACCGGCCCCTCGGCCGACCAGCGGTCGAGCCGGGGCGTGGCGGATTCGCCGACGTTCTTTTTGAATACGTCCACCAGCGCCGAGCGAAACGCCTGCTTCACGCTGCGGAGTTCGACACGGTCCTGCGGCCGGCGCGGGCCGGCGATGCTCGGCATGACGGTGCGGAGGTCGAGTTCGAGCTTCTCTGTGTAGTTTGACTCGACGCCGCTGCTGCGCCAGAGGCCCTGCTCCTTGGCATAACGCTCGACCAGATCCACCTGCTTGTCCTCGCGGCCGGTGAGGCGCAGGTAGGCCAAGGTCTGATCGTCGATGGGGAAGAAGCCCATCGTCGCCCCGTATTCGGGGGCCATGTTCGCGATGGTTGCGCGGTCGGCCACGCTCATGCCGGCAAGGCCGTCACCATAAAACTCGACGAATTTTTCGACCACGCCGTGGGCGCGGAGGATTTGCGTGATGACCAGCACCAGGTCGGTGGCGGTTGAACCCTCGGGCAATTCGCCCTTGAGCCTAAACCCGACGACCTGCGGCGTGACCATGAAGATCGGCTGGCCGAGCATGCACGCCTCGGCTTCGATGCCACCCACACCCCAGCCGACCACGCCCAGGCCGTTGATCATCGTCGTGTGGCTGTCGGTGCCGACCAGGCTGTCGGGAAACGCAACGCCGTCGCGGGTGACGACCACCTTTGCCAGATATTCGAGGTTCACCTGATGAACAATGCCGGTCGCGGGCGGGACGACTGAAAAATTCTTAAACGCCTTCTGGCCCCACTTGAGGAACTCGTAGCGCTCGCGATTGCGCTCGAATTCCTTCTCTACGTTGTGAAGGAGCGCGAACTTGTTGCCGAAGTCGTCCACCTGCACGGAGTGGTCGATCACCAGGTCGACCGGCACCAAGGGATTGATGCGCTGCGGGTCCCCTCCGGCCCGCTTCATCGCCGAGCGCATTGCCGCCAGATCGACCACCGCGGGAACGCCGGTGAAATCCTGAAGGATGACGCGCGCCACCTTGAACGGCAGCTCGACCGGGTTCGGCTTGGCCGCGTTCCACTCAGCCAGTCGGCGGACGTCGGCCTCATTCACCTGAAAGTTGTCCAGGTTCCGCAGGCAGCTTTCCAGCAGCACTTTGAGCGAGATCGGCAGGTGGTGAACGTCGCCGATCCCCAACTCCGCGAGCTTGTTCAGGCGGTAATAGCGAACATCGCCGGAGGGAGTGGAAAGCTTCGCCTCGGCGCCGAAAGGATTGTTGGTGGCCATGATAAATCGGGGCAGTTCGTTCGATTAAGAGAGGAATGCGCTTGGGGGGACAAACTCCGCGGACTTAACCCGCTCAACGCTTATCATCCTGAGTCGTTCCACCGTTGCGTCGCTACCGCGTCGGCAGATCCCAACGACAGCAATTTGATCCCCACTGACCAGGGACTTGCGAGGCTTGCGGCACAGAATCTCCTCGCCGTCGGTTAGTAGCAGACGAAAAGGCTGGAATGGTTCACGATAAAAAACGGCTTCGAGTTCTTCGGCTGTCATCGGCGATCTCCCAAGCTTCATTCTAGCGTCTTTTGCGTCGAGCGCCACCGGGACGCGCTTCAAAAGGCTCGGCGAACACGACGTTGGGTACTGAAACCAAACGAGCCCGTTGAGTCACCCGCCCGCCCTCTTCCCCTTCTCCTCGCAGGATTAGCACTATGCCGTCTATAAAGGGGCGATCTTCGGGGAAGACGATCAATTGATCTCCGCTCGAAAGCGTGAGCCGCACCGCGCGCTTCGGTTCAAACGATAAATACTCTTCGAGTTCGCTGGGGCTCAAGGTTCTCTCCAAAGCAGCAACTGCGGTGTAGAAGCAGAATGCCCGCCGGTCGGACTGTGTTCTCTTAACGCGGGATGGATGCCAAAACAACAGTCGGCTGCCACTACTCTTCATTCGGCATTCGAATACTCATCACCGTCCCTTCACCCGGTTGGCTGCGGGCGGTGATGGTGCCGCCGTGGAGGGCGACGATGCTTTTGACGATCGCCAGGCCGAGCCCAGCGTTGCCGGCGGCGTTGGAGCGGGCGGGGTCGGCGCGATAGAAGCGATCGAAAATGTGGGGCAGGTTTTCGGCGGCGATGCCGCAGCCGGTGTCGGCCACCTCGACGCGAAGCTCGCCATTCTCCCGCGCGGCCGCCACCGCAACCCGACCGCCGCGAGGCGTATAGCGAAGTGAATTACCCACCAGGTTGCTCACTGCGCGCTGGAAGAGAAGGCGATCGAGATCGGCATGAACATCCGGGGCGCAGGAGATCAGCAGCTCGACGCCCGCCTCGGTGGCGGGCACTTCAAAAAAGTCGCGGAGCCTTTCCAACTCGCGGCTCACGTCAACGGGCTCGCGCGGGATCTGCGTGCGAGGATCTTCCGAGCGTGCGATGAACAGCATGCTGTCGATAATGCGACTGAGCCTTCCGCACTCTTCAAGGCACGAGCCAAGGGTCTCGCGGTATTCGTCTAGTGATCGCGCCCGCCCCAGCGCCACCTCGACGCCAACCCGAAGGTTGTTGACCGGCGTGCGCAGCTCGTGGGCGATGTCGGCCGAAAAGCGCGAGAGCCGCTCGAAGGAGTCTCCCAGTCGCTCCAGCATGTCGTTGAACCGCTGCGCCAGCGTCGAAAGCTCGCTGGGCAGACCTTCGATTCGAATTCGCTCGGCGAGGTTGACGGAGCTGATGCGCTCGGTGGTGGCGGCGATCTGCCGCAACGGCTTGAGGCCGGCGCGAGCAAGCCAGTATCCGGCAAATCCGCAAAGCGCCAGCCCCGCGCCCAAGACCAGGAGAAGTGTCTCGCGATATCCGCCGATCAGGTCGCGCGCCGTATCCGTATTCAACGCGGCCTGGATGGTGGCGGTTTGATCGCCGTCCTCGCCCAAATCCGCCTGGGCCGCGACGACGCGGAGCGAGCTGCCGAGTTTCCCGCGAAGTGTCGCGCCGACTTCCGGCTCGGCGTCGGTGGGAACGGGCGGGGGAAACATCGCCACATCCAGCCGCTCACTCATATGCGGGGATTCGGCAATTACCCTCCCGGTTCCGTCGAGGACTCGCACATACACCCGCGCGAACTGACGCGGCGCCCAACCCTGCTCGACTTCCTCCTCCAAATCCGCCAGGTCGTCCGGCCGCTTCTGGAGCATCTCGCGCACGACCCGCACCTTGTCTGCTAGAAACTCGTCCTGCTCGCGCCGGACGTTCCCGATCAGGATAAGGTAGAGCGCAATCGTCGCAACGAGGAGGATCGCGAACGAAGACCCGACGTACCACGCCGTCAACCGCAGCGCCAACGACCAGCTAGGAAGAGGCCCAGCGGGCTTACGGCTGGTCGTGGATGACATAGCCGACCCCGCGCACGGTTTGGATCAACTTCTTCTCGTACGGGTCGTCGAGCTTGGACCGAAGCCGCCGCACGTGGACGTCAACCACGTTGGTGTCGCTGTCGAAGCTCATGTCCCACACTTCTTCGGCAATCGTCTCGCGCGACTGCGGCTCGCCGACCCGGCGCGCCAGCAGCGAAAGCAGCGAGAATTCCTTGGGCGTCAGGTCCAGCTTCTTACCGGCGCGGGCGGCGCGCTGCTTGAACAGGTCGAGCTCCAGGTCGCCGATCTTGATCATCTCCGGCTGGCGCTGAGGCGTGCGGCGAAGGATCGTCTTCACCCGCGCCTGCAACTCGGAGAATGCGAACGGCTTGACCAGATAATCGTCCGCGCCCAGTTCGAGGCCCTTCACGCGGTCCTCGACGCCATCGCGCGCGGTAAGGAACAGCACCGGCGTCTTCTTGCCGGCTTTCCTCATGTCGCTCATCACCGACCACCCGTCGCGGCCAGGCAACATGATGTCGAGCACAACCAGGTCGTACTCCTGATCGATTGCCATCTGAAGCCCGGTGTCGCCCTTGTCGGCAACGTCCACGTCATAGCCGCTTTCGCGCAATCCTTTTTCCAAGGCAGTCGCGGATTTCTTCTCGTCTTCGACCACTAGGATTTTCATGCCCCGCATTGTAATTCACGCCGGCCTTAACTGCGATATATCGCGCTTCGCATCGCCATTAAGCAGTAGTAATCAGCCTTCTCCCCCCAATAGAGTAGTTGAGGACTGACCGGCGCGAGCCGGTCAGTCCTCCCTCAACGCGATGAGTTGGTGACTATCGAGGTGTTATCGCGCCATCTGCCGGCGGCGCAGGGCGAGAAGTCCGAGCGGCGCGATCGACAATCCCATTGCCAGGCCAGTTGGCAGCGGCACCGCCGTGGTGCCGGCGCCCCCGCCGGATCCCGACCCGGATCCACCACCGCCGCCGTTTTCGGAAGTCGAGGCGCTATCGGCGACGACCGAATCGATAAACATCTTCTCGCCATCACCGGTCGAGAGCCGCACGTAGTCAATGGAGGTCAGGCTAAGGGTGGAGAGATCGAACCAGTTCCCGCCGGCCGACCCGTTCAGTGTGGTCAGCACTTGGGCGAAGTCTTCGCCATTAAACGAACTAAGGCTTCCATAAAACGGCTGGAAGACATTCGCGGGCGCGGTGCCGGGTGTATCACCGATGGGATCGGTCGCGTTGGCAAAAATGTTGGTCGGCGCGTCGAAGGTTTTGTCGCCAAGATCCACCCACTTCGAGCCGTCCTGGCTCACCTGAAGGTCGGCTTGGCGCGGGTCGGTATAGGTGGTGGCAGGGTTGCTATTCTGGCCGCTCGGATAGGCCGAGTCTTCCAGCCCCACTGCCGCGTGAATCCCGAGCGCGGCTCCGGATCCAATCGTCACCGGCGCGCTCAGCTTCAGCGTGAGCTGACCGCCGGCGTTTTGAATTGCGACGACGTTCTGCGGATTGTAAGAGGCATTGAACGGGGTGATCGCCGAGTTGTCGGCAAACGCAATTTGGTTCCCACCCGAGTCATACAAATTGGGAACATTCTGCGTCTGGTCCGGCGTGCCCAGCGCCGCCGACGGATTGTTGTACGCCGCTCCCCAATAACTATTCACCGCCGTGCCCGAGGTGTAATCCACCACCTGGTTGGCGCTGATGCCGGCCCGAGCCGACGAAACCAACAGGGCCGTTGCCCCCACTGCACTGGCCCAAAGGGCGCTTTGACCAACCATCGCTGAACTCCCGTGCCGAACCGCGCGGCACAAACGAAAAGACCCTCGGCCTCGCGATGCGCAGCTATCTGGCGCGTTGGGAAACCGAGGGGCGATGGCAGCGATGCGAATGACGCGGGCCTTCGACGATTAGCCGAAGAACCCGGTTCGAAGGCGTGCGATGCCGGCCCGGCCGTCCCAGTTCGCGAGGACGATTCGGAACGCGACCGGCACACGCCGATCGCTTGCCTCCGGGCCGGTCTTCTGGCTTAGGACGGTTTCTTCGCGAATCACCTTCCCACCGACGATCCGTCGGCAGTGGCTTGGGAGCCAAGGCTCCCGATCGACTCGCTTCTCGTCCAATACAGCGGCGCGTCCGCGGCGGATTCTCACCGCCTTCCCATGGCTTGGCAGCCGCCCGAGGGCGCGATCAACATAGCAAGGCGGAGTTCCAACGCAACTCTAAAATTTCGCGGCGGCTGGACGGGTGCGTGACAGTTTCGGCGGCGGTGTTTTACCCTCGCCCGGTAATCCGGGAGAGGGCAGGGTGAGGGTTTACCGCGCGAGTATCCGCCGCACGGTTGCAACAATGGTCGGTAAACCCTCACCCCTTCCCTCTCCCGGAGTACCGGGCGAGGGAGAAAAAAAATGCTGCGCCATGGCATGAGCAGAGCGAGTTCTTCCCGCTGAAACTGTCGCGCACCCGCTACGGGACGATGGTTTACGTGGCGAGCTTGCCGTGGCGAATCTCCGCAATCCGCTCGAAACAGGCATTGGCGCCGTCCACGTCATTCATTTGCTTGAGGCATCGGCCCAGGTCATCCAGCCGGGTGATAAGCTGGGGATGAGATTCGCCCAGGAGGTTCTGGTCAATTTGTAGTGCGCGGCGGAAGTGACGGCTCGCCTGGTCGAGCTCTCCGCGCTGGCGATGCAGCCGGCCGAGGTGGGCGAGGCTTCGGGCCATTTCGGGATGATCGATGCGCGAGGCGGAGCGGTGGATGGCCGCGGCGCGCTCGAGATGTTCGCGGGCGGCATCGGGTTGCCCAGTCAGTCGCAGGAGCGTGCCGAGATTGGTCAGGATGGTCGCCACCGTCGGATGATCCGGGCCGGCGTTGGCTTCGGCGATGGTCAGCGCCTCGGAAAACGCATCGATCGCGCCTTTGGGATCGCCCAGCTTGGCGCGGGTATAGCCGATGTTGTTGGTGACGATGGCGACTTTCAAATGGTCCTCGCCGTAGCAACTCCGGCAGACCTCCAGCGCCCACTCGAATTGCAGCAGCGCCGTCTTCACATCGCCCGATTGATGCAGCACCGCGGCGTAGTTGTTAGCCACCTCCGCCACGTGCGGGTGGGACTCGCCATAGGTGGCTTGATCGAGGACCAGAGCTTCCTCGAAATGGGCGCGGGCCTGTTCCAGCTTGCCGGCTCGTTTCATCACCCGGCCAAGATTATTGATGACTGCGGCGCGGCGCGGGTCGTTCGGGCCGTGGGCTTGCTCCGTGAGTGCGAGCGCCAGCTCGAATGCCTGGCGACCCTGCTCGAGCCGGCCGATGTAGGTCAGGTATTCGCCGACATGATTGAGGAGCTTGGCGTTGACCTCAGGCCCCACGCCCGCCTCTTCCGCGTAATTTGACGCGGCCAGCGCGTGCGGCAGCGATTCGGCGCAGTCATCCCAACCCGTTGTTGCACCCGAATCGAAGCGGAACGTCGCGGCCATCATTCCCAGCGCTGCCTCGCACCAGTTCTTTTGCTGCTCGGCCGGCAGCCGCTCGCGGGTGAGTGTTCCAACGAGGGGATGAACGGAAACTGCATGCTCGTCAGCCGTCAGCAGAGAGAATCGGCGCAGCAGGTCCACCGCGCGGTCGAGCGATGCCGTGTTGCCAAAACGCGTTGAGAACGGCACCGGAAGGTTGCCCATCGCTCGCTGTAGAAATGGCCGCGGCATCTCGACCGGCGCAAGATACGACAGTATCTTGAGCAGCCCCGAGACCTCCGAGTCCCAGTTCTGCAACTCCCGGCACGCCAGCTCCCAGGTCATCGCGACGGTTTCGGGATAATCACCCAGCGACCGGCCCGACTGCAGCAGCTCGGCCCAAAGGCTCTCATACCGCCGAAGATAATCCTCCACGGAAAGCCCGGCCTCGGAGATCACCGCCGACGCCTGCTCGAGCGCCAGCGGCAAGTCGCCCAGCGCCTGAGCCAGCGTGGCAGCGGGCGTATCGGTGATGGGGCCGATGCGCCGCTGGAGAAATTCCCGCGCCTCGGCTCGTTCCAGGACGCGCAGGCAGAAGGGCATCCCGAATTCCTGCCAGCCGGTGTTTCGGCTGGTGACCAGCATGTGACCATCTCCGCCGGGAAGATACGGCGCAATTGCTTCAGGGCCGGGCGCATCGTCGAAGATCAGCAGCCAGTCGGATCGCCCTCGCAGCTCGCGTTGCACCGTCTGGCGCGTCTCCTCCGCCGGAGCACCGGGATCGAGAAGTCCGAGCCGCTGCGCCAGCCGGCGAAAGTGGACGGCAAGTGTGTTGGGCTCACCGGCCGGGAGCCAGCCGATCGTGCGATAGTGCTCGCGATGGCGGTATGCGTATTCCAGCGCGAGCTGCGTCTTCCCTATGCCCGCGGCGCCATAGATGACCTGGACCGGCTGCCCGTCGCTCTTGAGCGATCGCTGCAACGATTGCAATACCCGCTCGCGCCCCACGAAATTCGCATTGCGCGGCTGCGGCAACGGAAGCGGCTGATTCGTGCCCGACGCTGAAAATACCGAGTCGGCCATTACTTGCTCCGCAGGTTGTTCAAATCAACCGCACCGGCACATCGTGCTCTTTGAGATATTGCTTCACCTGCCCGACGGTATACGTTCCAAAGTGAAAGATGCTGGCCGCCAGGGCGGCGTCGGCGTGGCCGGTGGTGAGGACGGCGAGCATGTGCTCCGGCGAACCCGCCCCGCCGCTGGCGACGACGGGGATTTTCACCGCCTCGCTCACGGCGCGAGTCATTTCCAAATCGTACCCGGCAGTGGTGCCGTCGGCGTTCATCACGTTCAGCACGATCTCGCCGGCGCCCAGCGACTCGGCCTGCTTGGACCATTCCAGTACGTCAATCCCCGTCGGCGTGCGGCCGCCATTGACGAACACTTCCCAGGTCTCGCGGCCGTCCTTCTGCACGCGGTTCGCGTCCAGACCGAGGACTGTGGCGCAGCGGCCAAACTTCCGCGCGATCTCGGCGATCAGCTTCGGGTTTTTCACCGCGGCCGAGTTCAGGCTCACCTTTTCCGCGCCGGCCTGGATCAATCGCGTGGCATCATCGAGCGTGCGAATGCCGCCGCCGACGGTCAGCGGCATGAAGATGTGCTCCATCACCCGCGCCACCAGATCGGCCATGATCTGCCGGCCCTCGTGGCTGGCAGTGATGTCGTAGAAGACCAATTCATCCGCGCCCTGATCCTGATAGCGCTTGGCCTGCTCGACCGGATCGCCGGCATCAACGTGATCGAAAAACTTCACGCCTTTCACCACGCGCCCGCGGTCCACATCAAGGCAAGGGATGATTCGCTTGGTAAGCATGAAGAAAGAATTGCTGATTTCGGATTGCGGAATGCTGATTAAGAACCGCGTGCCTCTTCAAATCAGCAATCCGAAATCCGCAATCAGCAATGACTTTCACGGGTGACCGACGGGACTCGAACCCGCGACGTCCAGGACCACAACCTGGCGCTCTGCCGACTGAGCTACGGCCACCATTGTCTGTTGGGGAGGGCGAGGCTCCTGCCGAGCCGAGTTTTCGAGTGAGCTCGGCTTCCAAGGAACTCCTCCTCCGACCGCCGCTTGCGGCTTCGCCAACGAAGGGACGTGATTCGGACGGATCCTTCCGGAGGACGTCCCTCGTCGGCGAAGCCGCAAGCGGCGCATTCCTCCGGGGGTAGTTCCTCTACATTGCCAGCGACAGCAAGTCGCTAGGAACGCTCGGCAGGAGCCTCGCCCTCCCGGCTAAATATCCTCTAAGTTTTAGCCGCTAACCGCCGAGTGTCAAACCGCTCGTTATGCCGAGTGGGCTTTGACGTTGGCCTCGGGCGTGGCCTGCTCAACGTTGGGTGCGATGTCCAGCTCGATCCGCCGGCTGGTCCAGTTCAATGCGCCGATCACCAGCGCCTCAAAATCGGGCCGCTTCCAGACGTCTTCGCGGTGGCCCATCGACGTATAGAACACGCGACCTTCTCCGTGATGGCGCGCCCACGTCTCGGGATAGGCCCCGCGCTGATACATGTCGCCCTTCATTCCGGTGCAGTCCTGCGCCAGGATGACGTGCAGGTCGGTGGAGAAATTCTTGAGCGAATACCACTCCTCGGGAAAGCTGGCGTCGTTGAACGCCTCGGCTCCGGGCCACTTGGGATCGATGGTTTTCAGGATCGCCTTCTGCGGGGCGCCGTGGATGGCGAACTCGCCGCCGATCATTTGGATGTATGGGTCGAATTTGTCCTTCCCCTCACTGTCCACGTCCCGCGGCAAGTAGCCGCTCTTGTGGCCGGGGCTGTGGAAGGTGTCGGTGGCGCAGTGGAAGCCCACAAATCCCTTGCCTTCCTTAATCGCATCGAGGAACGCGGTTTTGCCGGCATCGCCCATGCCGGGCTCCTTCCAGAGCATCTTGCTCTTGTCCTCGACCCGCTTGCCGTTGGCGTCTTTCTTGGATCCGTACTTGTCCGAATCCTTGGTCAGATCGCCGGTGGTATAGAAAGCGATCACGTCATACTGCTTGAGATTGTCCGGGGTGAACACCGTTCCGTCTTTCGAGCAGGTGACATCGAACCCGTGCTTGCCACCCAGTTCGGTCAGGATTTGCTCGGCGTAGGCCATCTTCTCCAGATCCTCGGCCGATCGCGTAATCACGCTATGCTGAAAGCCGGATGACTTGGTAAAGAACAGCACCTTTTTTCGCGGGCCGCCTTCGGCTTCCTGGGCAAGCGCCCTCGACAGGAATGGCGAAAGCGCAAGCCCCCCGGCGGCAAAGGCGGAGGCTTTCAAAAGGTCGCGACGGTTGATCTGGCGGTTCATCTGGGTCCTTTCTTGAGACGCGGAGCGGTAATGTGTGCGAGGCCCGGCGCGGACCGGCCAAGCACCACACGGCTAATGGGCAGTTTCAGAACCCGAAGGGAGCCGAGCGGCTCTGCCGCCGGACCCGTTGATCGACGGGTTGTGAAACGATCTCTAAGTTCGTTCAATGCAACAACACTATCCTTTCCCCCCGCAGACGTTGCAATAGAATAAGTCGCTTGAGCGATGATCGGCTAGGGGGTAATTTCCGCTTATTTCAAGCAGTTTTCCCAGATTTACCGGGGGACGGAATCACGTCGCAGGATTTTTCCCGCGCGCGGAGAGCCATTGGTGTTAGTATAACGATGTGGGGCGTCGGGATTTGCTTGACACCCGCCGCACCGATTCGTACCGTCTCCCCACCCATCGGCCACAGCCTACTATTGTGGATCGTTGGGAGCCCATTTTTTCTACGGCCGGCTCGGCAGAGCGTCATGTCACAACTCGACCGACAAAGCGCCAACGTCTCGACCAACCTCGACACCGAGGTGGGCAAGCTCGCCATTGATCTGGGCCTTGCCACCACGCAGGAGATGGAGTTCTGCCGCGAGCAGCAGAAGCAAGGCTCGGACCCGAACCAGCGCAGCATCGCCGACCTGCTGATCGAAAATAACTTCATCACCCCGACCCAGGCGCGGCGCATCCGCAGCCAGATCGAGGAGCGCCGCGGCAGCCAGATCCCCGGCTACCAGCTCCTGGGCATGATCGGCAAAGGGGCGATGGCCAAGGTCTACAAGGCCAAACAGATTTCACTCAACCGCGACGTGGCCATCAAGGTGCTGCCGCGGCGGATGAGCGAGAACGAGGAATTCGTCAACCGGTTCTATGCCGAGGGGCGCGCCGCCGCGAGGCTATCGCACAGCAATATCGTGCAGGCCATCGACGTCGGCTCCACGCCCGATGGGTTCCATTTCTTCGTGATGGAATACATCGAGGGCAAGACGCTGTTTGACCTGATGACTCCCCCGCCGCACGGCGACGGGCGGACGTTCTCAGAAGCCGAGGCGCTGGACATTACCATCCAGATGGCCGACGCCCTGCTCCATGCCCACCAACGCGGCCTGATCCACCGCGATGTGAAGCCCAAGAACATCATTCTGACTCCGCAGGGCGTGGCGAAATTGACTGACCTGGGCCTTGCGCGCGAGGTAAACGACAAGGCCGCCGCGGAATCGGAGGCCGGCAAAGCCTACGGCACCCCTTACTACATCAGTCCCGAACAGATCCGCGGCGACGTAGACATCGACTTCCGCGCCGACCTCTATTCGCTTGGCGCCACGATGTATCACGTGCTGACTGGCCGCCCCCCCTTCGAGGCGGACACGCCCACCGCCGTGATGCACAAGCACCTGAAAGAACCGCTGCGCCCGCCCGATCACATCAACACGGCCCTCAGCGCCGGCATCAGCGAGATCATCGAAGTGGCGATGGCCAAGAATCGCGATGAGCGATACGCCAGCACGGAACACATGCTGGAAGACCTGCGAGCGGTGCGGGCTGGGCAAGCTCCGGTGAATGCGCGACACGTCGTGAGCGTCGAGGACCTCGAGAGGATCGAGGAAACGGGCAAGACGGTGGACATCGCCCCACCACCGTCGCCACTGCTGGAAATGCTCAAGCAACCCGCGGCTGTCACGATCCTCGTCATCGCGGGGCTTTCCGTGCTGATCAATCTCATTCTAATCATGCTGTTTTTCACCCATAAGTAATGCCAGCGGGACGACCGCTGAAGCGGTCCAACCGGCGAAACCGGCCGCGCCTCCAAAAGATGGGAGCGTCCCTCACCCGGATCGAGGGCCCATCGATCGTGCGCATCCGCTGCACTCGCGTCGATCAAGAAAGGCCTTCCCCCGACGGACGGCGCGCGGCATACTCGCGCAGATGTCGCAACGCGTTGCTTTCGTCGGTCTTGGGATCATGGGCGGCCCAATGGCCGGGCAGCTCTTGAGCGCGGGGTCCGTGCTGACTGTCAACACAAGGACGCGGGCTCGGGCCCAGGGATTGCTCGACCGCGGCGCGAAATGGGCCGACACCCCGGCCCAAGCCGCCGAGCACGCGCATGTGGTGTTCACCTGCGTTCCAGATACGCCGGATGTGGAAGCGGTTGTCCTTGGAAAGGATGGAATTCTATCGGCCGCGCGGCCGGGCTTGATCGTCGTCGATCATTCCACCATCTCTCCCACCGCGACAAAGAAGATGAACGCGGCGCTGATCGAGAAAGGCGCTCAACTTCTCGATGCGCCAGTCAGCGGCGGCGACATCGGCGCGCAGAACGCCACCCTCTCCATCATGGTCGGCGGCGACGCGTCCGCCTTCGATCGCGTTCGCCCGCTCCTGGCGCATATGGGCAAAATCATCACCTATTGCGGCTCCAGCGGATCGGGCCAGCTCACCAAACTCGTCAACCAGATCCTCGTCACGGTGACGAATCTGGCCGTCTCCGAGGCGCTGACCTTCGCACAGAGCAGCGGACTTGATCCGCAGAAAACTCTGGCCGCGGTCTCGGGCGGGGCCGCGGGATCGTGGCAGCTCTCGAACCTCGGGCCGAAGATGATCGCCGGCGATTTCCGCCCCGGCTTCATGATCAAGCTCCAGCACAAGGACCTGCGCCTGGCCATTGCCGCCGCCAGGGATGTGGGGCTCGACCTCCCCGCCCTCGACTTGGTTTACCAACTCTTTGATCGAGGCCTGCGCGAAGGGCGCGGGAACGAAGGGACCCAAGCCCTTTTCGCGCTGGTGAAGGAGCGGGCTTCGCAGGCAAAATGAGCGGATCTTCAGGAGCCACCCACCGCCGCCGCGACGCGGTCCTTCCACTGCGGCGCGACGTGCAGCCGGCGGAACATCAACTGGCGATTCAGCGCCTGCGTGAAAGGCGAGAGCGCACCGATGGACCTGGCCGGGCCGTTTGGGGCGAGCACGAGAATGTCGCCGCCGGTCCCGCATTGATCCGCGGCATAGGTTTCGTACGGGGTGTCGGCGGGCTCGTCGTAAAACAGGTCGTAGGTGGCATCGCCATCGGCGGATTCCACGGCGCGCTCGGCGGACGATACGAGCGCGCGGGCACGATCCGCTGACTCGAGGTGCGTCAGGTCGATCGTCTTGAACAGGCGGCGGTAGAGCAGACCCTTGCACAAAGCCGCCAGCGGCGCATCGTCGGCGGCGGCCCAGAGCTTGAAGCATTGCAGAATCGAGACGTCGTCCAGATCGGTGAATTCTGCGGTCGTGAGTTTCTGACCGATCAACGACTTGTAGACCACATGATCGCGCGGCGGCCACGGCAGGCGTTCCTGCACCGCCAGCCGCCTGGCACGCTGCAGCGCCAGCTTCACCATGCCCTCGGCGCTGCGGACCACCTTGTGAAAGTAAACATTGCGATACATGTGGTATCGCGATTGGAGATACGCTTCGACCGCGCTCACGCCCTTCCATGTCACCGCCAGGCGGCCGCTGGCCGGATCGACGGCGAGGACGCGCAGCAGCCAGCCGAGATCGAAATCGCCATAGCGGCTGCCGGTCATCAGATTGTCGCGAAGCAGATAATCCAGCCGGTCGGCGTCGAGCTGGCTCGAGAGGATGTCGCAAAGGAATGGATGGGACGAGCTTCCCCCAAGGAACGCAGCGATCTCGCGCGGAAGCTGCGTGTCGTGTGCGGCGAGAATCTGATGGACCTCGCTATCGGCATCTTCGACGATCCGCCGCGTCAGCGCCTCGTGATCGAATCCACTGACTCGCTCGAACAGATGGCTAAATGGGCCGTGCCCCAGGTCGTGCAGCAGGCAAGCACATAGGCAGACAATCTCCGCGTGCGGGTCGATCGAGATGGACTGGCGTAACTGCCCGATGATCTTCCGGGCCGTCTCCACGACGCCCAGGCTGTGGCTGTAGCGGGAATGGTCGGCGCCCGGATAGGCCAGGCTCGCAAACCCCAGTTGCCGCACGCGCCGCAGCCGCTGAAACTCGGCGGCGTTGATCAATCGGAACAGCAACCCGTCCGGCTCCCGGTCGGTCCGGAATGCGATCACATCATGCACGGGGTCGCGGATGATTTTCTCGGCCATGGGTTTCTGAGCGACTTTATACCGATATCAACGCGAAATGCGCTGGACACAACGCCACCGGGACTGCCCCCGGGAACCGCCGCTTGACTTCGACGAGCTCAGTCGAGTCGCGGCTTCGCGAACGAAGGGACGTGCCGCGACGGGAAAATGAGTACCCGGCGATTTCGAGATTCATCGTTCGCGAAGCCGCAAGCGGCGGTCCCAAACCAAGCCCAGGCGTTCACAGAAATTCAAACAAACCTCATTGACTTCCGCCCCGATTTAGTTTATATGTAAACTATCATGCCGAATGACCGCGGCGCCCCCCGCAGCAGGATCAGCCTTTCGCAGGCGGAAGAGCCGTCGCTGCAAACCTGGCTCGGGCTCATTCGCGTATACCAGAAGGTGCAGCGGGAGCTGGACCACATCCTTGCCGAGGCCGGCTTGACGCTGGCGCAGTTCGACATCCTGGCGAATCTGGGGATGTCGGAAGGAATCACCCAACAGGAATTGGCCGAGCGATTGCTCGTGACCAAAGGCAATGTTTGCGGACTGCTCGACCGCATGGAAGCGGCCGAACTGGTCGAACGTCGTTCCGATCCGAAAGACCGTCGCACGAACCGAGTTCATTTGACCCGGCCTGGAAAAACTGCCCTGCAGCGAGCCTTCCCGGCGCATTTGGGATTGATTCAGAAATGTCTTGGGAATCTCTCATCAGCCGAACAGCGAACGCTCGCACGACTGTTAACACGAATCGAGAAATCCGATTGCTTTGATCGGGAAATTTAACCGTTTCGTTTACGTCTAAACAATCCTATGAACGTCATTAGGTGACGTTCCAAGAACAAGGAGCTCGCAATGGCGACAAAGGTTCAAGTGATCTTCTACAGCATGTATGGACATCTTTGGAAAATGGCCGAGGCGGTTGCCGAAGGCGCCCGGCAGGTGCCCGGGGCACAGGTGGAGCTCTTCCAGATTGCCGAGACCCTGCCGGCCGACATTCTGGCCAAGATGGGAGCGACGGACGCGAAGAAAGCGTTTGGGCATATTCCGATCGCCAACCCGCAACGGCTGCCGGAGGCGGATGCGATCCTGATCGGATCTCCGACGCGCTACGGAAGCGCCGCCGCGCAGACGCAGGCGTTCTTTGACGCCACCGGCCCGCTCTGGGGCACCGGCGCGCTGATCGGGAAAGTCGGCAGCGTCTTCACCAGCACGGCCAGCCAGCATGGCGGGCAGGAAACCACGCTCCTGTCGATGTACACGTTCCTGCTCCACCAGGGCATGGTGGTCGCCGGCGTTCCCTACTCGAATCAAGAACTGCTGAACATGACCGAGATCACCGGCGGCTCGCCCTACGGCGCGTCCACCATCGTCGGCCCCAAGGGCGAGCGCATGCCCAGTGCCAACGAGCTGGCCATCGCCCGCGCCCAAGGCAAGCACGCGACGCAGATCGCGTCCAAGCTCGCCGCCAAATAGGAAGCTGACGTTTCACAATTTCTGGGCGGCCCCGCCGGACCACCAACAGGAACAGATGGTCAACTTTCTCAAAAACCTTGCCATTATGGGCGGCCTGCTGATGGTCGTGGCATTTGGCCCCGGCCCGTTGAGCATCACGCCGATACGGCGCACCCGCGTCCGAGTCTGATGTACTGAGCTCTTCCCCGCCCTGTTGAGACTCAAGGCGGCCACGGCTCCCGATACGACCGCCGCAGGAGCTTCTCGGCCTGCGGCGCGTTGGGGAACTTCATGTTCGGCCCGTCCCAGATCAGCTTCTGGCCGCCGGCGCGGATGGCGACGTTGCCGAGCAGGATGAACTCGGCCAGCATCCCGGAATAGTTGAAATTGCTCATGGCGGGCGGGCCGCCGCGGACGGCGCTGAGCCATTCCACCTTCTGGCCTTCGTCCATTGTCTTTTCGCTTCCGCCGAGCGGGTTTCGCGGCAGCGTTGGCGCGGGCGGCTTGTAGTCTTGGAAATCGTCGGCGGGAAGCAGGTCCCAGTCTTTTCCATCGTCGCTTGGGGAATAGAGAATTCCCTTATCCCCCACCATGATCGAGCCGCTGGTGTTGATCTCGACCTTCTTGCCGTCTTTGACGCTGTTGTCGCCGCGGCGAGCCAGCAGCTTGTTGTATTCGGCCAATACGTGATCGATCAGATCGCGCGGCGGCAGGAATTGCTCGCCGCCCTCCCATGAAGGCCCACGCCCTTTTTTTATTGCCCGACCGCCCTTGTGCCCTTCATACCAGGTGAACTTCACCGGGGGCAACTCGCCCCGGGCGGGAAACTCAAAGGTCACTTTTGCCCAGGCGGGATACGTCTGGGAATTCAATTCCTCGGACTCCCCGAGCATGCTGGTCGGATGACCGAGCTTCAACGCCATGAACGGCAGATTGGTTGTATGGCATCCCATATCCCCCAGCGCCCCGGTGCCGAAATCCCACCAGCCGCGCCAGTTGAACGGGTGGTAGTATTCCTGGGCGTACGGCCGGGCCGGGGCGGTGCCGAGCCACTGGTCCCAATGCAAATAGGAGGGAACCGGCGATTCCGGCGGGAGGGCGCGAATCAGCGGAGATTGCGGCCAGACCGGTCGGTTGGTCCAGACGTGAACCTCCCGCACGGTTCCGATCGCGCCGGCTTGAATCGCCTCGACGCCTTCACGCAGCCGCGTCGTGCATGTTCCCTGGTTGCCCATCTGCGTGGCGACTTTGTGCTCGGCGGCGGCGAGCCGCAGTTGCCGGGCTTCCCAAACGTCGTGGGCCAGCGGTTTCTGCGTGTAAACCGCCTTGCCCATCTTGATCGCCATCATTGTGGCCACCGCGTGCGTGTGGTCCGGCGTCGAGATCGTGACGGCGTCGATCTCCTTCCCGAGCTTGTCGAACATCTTCCTGAAATCGTTGAACCGCTGAGCCTTGGGAAACTTGCGCTGCTTGACGCCGAGCCGCTGGTCGTCGATGTCGCAAATGGCAATCAAGTTCGCGTGCTTGGCGGCCTGGGCCGAGTCACCGTCCCCTTTGCCGCCGATCCCGATGCTCGCAAGATTGATCCGCTCGCTCGGCGATTGCTCCTGGAGGGCTTTGAGCGGCCGCTCCGTGGCCACCCACACGCCCATCCCGGCGACGAATGCGGACTGCTTGAGAAAATCGCGACGAGTGGAAGCGCGGCGGCTCATGAACATCTCCTTGCGCATACAGAATGGGATCGAAGCTGCCCTCAATACATTGGGCGGCCAGCCTGCGTTGAGTTGAGCGATCTTCTTCAGCCGCGCGGAATCGCGTAACCATCTTCGATTGCACGGCGGAGAATCTCGCGCTGACGCTCGGTCCAGCAGCGAGGCCGATCGATCTCAATGGGTTCCTCGCGGCACAGACGGAGCACGATGTGTCGGCGGAGACCGTCAATCCCCTGACCTGTGGTGGCCACGGTCGCCAGCGCGCTTAGCGAGTCGATCGGCCAGCCCCAGGGCTTGTCCACTTTGTTCACAACACGAACGGCGGACGGAAATCGTTCCAATAGCCGGGACTGCTCCCCCTCGAGTGGCCGGGACGCGTCGATCACCAGCATCGTTGCGTCAGCCCGGCCGATTTCCTGGGCGCTCCCACGAATCGCAGCCGCTTCAATCGGGTCATCCGTCTCGCGCAACCCTGGCGTATCGAGCAGCATGACCGGGAGGCCGTTGATGTTCGCAATTTCGCCCACCCAATCGCGCGTGGTGCCGGGCACATCGGCGGTGATCGACCGCTCGCGGGCGAATAGCTGATTGGCTAGCGTTGATTTTCCCACGTTGGCGGCCCCGACAATCGCGACGCGACGCGGGCGGAGAAGGCAGTCCAAAGTTGTATTGGAAAGAATTCGGCGCAGTTCGATCAGATCCGGCAGGAAAGCCTCGAGTTTTGACCATTCCCTTCGTTGGCCAAGCAACACCCGGACGCCGAGTTCCGTTTGCGCCATCGGCAGATGGGAAAGAATCTCCGCCTCCAACGGCGAGTCGGGATCGGTGCTCTCCACCGGGAGCGGGACCACACGAGAGTCCAGCACCTGAAACCCCGCTGTGCCGGCAAGCTCCATCACGCTTCGGATGACCCACCTCCCCCCATGGAGGTTAAGGTCCGCGGTATTTTCGTCGACAAGCACAACCACGGCGTCGTCGATGACGCGGCCGCCTCCGGTCAATTCGCCATGAACGCACCGCCGCAGGGTGGCAGCTTTCGAGAAATGCTCGCGAAGGAAGCCGTCAACTGCCGGTCCGCTCAGCCGAATGACCGCAATCGCCGCCGTGCCGGGCGGCGTAAGCAACATGGCAAATGAATCTGGCTCGGGCAGAGGCGGCATTGGCTTGTAGTGAGCGCAGCGAACGGGCGTAACTCGTCGTTTGTGGTGACTTGGTGGGGTAGACATTCCTGTCCGCCCCACCGGGGGAACCGCCACAATCGGGCGCTACACCCGAAGAGCGACATTGGACACCGCATATATCCAATCGTCGTCCCGATGGCTAAGGTATTCGCCTCGAATGCCTGATGAAAGAATAATTCTGTTGGCCGGCGGTGGAACGGGGGGCCATTTGTATCCCGGCATCGCTGTGGCGGAGGCCCTGCGGAACGTCGCGCCGGATCTCAAGCCTGTCTTCCTTTGCACGGGGCGCGAGATCGATCGGGTGATCCTGGAGCCGACTGGCTTTGAGTTTCTGCCGCAGCCGATTGTTCCTTGGAAGAAATCGATCGGCGGTACGCTGCGATTCGCCAAACATTTTGGCCAGACTTGGGAGATGGTGCGAAAGGTCCTGCGGGAACGCAAGCCGGCGGCAGTGCTCGGCCTGGGTGGGTATGCCGCGGGGTTGGCCGTCAAGCTGGCGGCGCGCAAGAAGATCGCGACGGCGCTGATTAATCCCGATGTCATTCCCGGCGAAGCCAATCGTCTGCTGATGCGGCAGGCAACAGTCGTTTGTTGCCAATTCGAGCAGACCAGCGACTACGTCGATGGATCGCAGCGGGAAAAGCTCAAAGTGACTGGCTGCCCGATCCGCTCGGACATTCAGCAACTCCCCGCGCGCCAGGATGCCGCGACGCGGCTCGGCCTCGATCCGATGCTCAATACATTGGTGGTCACCGGCGCGTCGCTGGGGGCTCAGACCATTAATGAAGCCGTGCTGACGATGCTCGAGGGGGTGACGCTGCGCGGCTGGCAGATTTTGCATTTATCGGGCCGGGACCACGCACCGGCGGTACGGGCGGGATATCGTGATCTTTCGACGCCGGCGGTGGTGATCGATTTCACCCCGGCGATGGCCGACATCTGGGCGGTGGCCGATCTGGCCATCAGCCGGTCCGGGGCAAGCAGTTGTGCCGAGTTGACCGCCTGCGGGGTTCCCTCGCTGCTGTTCCCGTATCCGTTTCACAAAGACATGCACCAGCGCGCCAATGCCAAGGTATTGGCCGACGCCGGCGCGGCGATCCTGCTGGACGATGAAAAGGACCGAAAGAAGAACGCAGAGAAACTGCGGGCGGCGGTGGAGTCATTGCTTTACGACGCCGACAAGCGGCGGGCCATGTCTGAAGCCGCCCGAAAGCTCGGCAAACCGGACGCGGCCGCGAATGTGGCGCGCCTGGTCACGGAGATTGTATCCGCAAGCCGATGAAACCTTTTGGCGGTTCTTTCATCTGTAACACGACCCTTCTTTCCACTATGATGCCACAGGCCATGGACAATCGAGCCGGTGAACTGCGAACGGAGTCGCGCGGGGAAACCCGCGACCGCTCCGGGTCTCCCCAGCGCCAGCAGCCGGCAAGCAAATTCGCCGGGAAACGAATCCACTTCATCGGCATCGGCGGGTCCGGGATGAGCGGGCTGGCCCGAATGCTGCTCGACAGCGGCGCGATTATCAGCGGATCGGAGCCAAAGCCCAATCCTCAAACCATTGAGCTGGCGGAGCGCGGCGTCAAGATCTCGCGCAACCAGCTCGGGGAGCTGGTCTCTCGCGAGGTGGATCTGGTGGTCCGCACGGCGGCGGTCAAGGATACGAACGCCGAGTTCCAGACGGCGGCCCAATACGGGCTTCAAACCATCAAATACGCGCAGATGCTCGGCATGGTGATGGCCGAGCGGCTGGGCGTGGCGATCGCCGGGACGCACGGCAAATCAACCACGACCGCCATGACCGCCTTCGCCCTCACCCGATGCGGGGCCGATCCGAGCTTCGTCGTGGGCGGCACGGTGCCGCAACTGGGGGGCGGCAGCCATTCGGGCCAAGGTCGGGCATTCATCGCCGAGGCTTGCGAATTTGACCGGAGCTTTCATAACCTTCGTCCAAAGGTCGCGGTCATCACCAACGTCGAAGCGGATCACTTGGACTGCTACAAGGACCTGGACGAGATCATCGAATCATTCCGCACGTTTGCGAAGCTGGTTCCCGGCGACGGAGTGGTGCTGGTGAACGGCATGGATCGAAACGCCCGCAAGGCCGTTGCCGGGGTGCAGGCGACCGTTCAGACTGTGGCAATCGACGCGAACGCCGACTGGACGGGCGTGACAACCGCCGTCGAAGACGGCTGCTATCACGGCGAGATTCACCGGGACGGAACGGCTGTCGCACATTTGCGGCTGGCGGTTGCCGGAATCCACAACTTCTTCGATGCGACAATGGCGATCGCCGCGTGTGCCGCCTGCGGGATCGATCCGGCTTATGCAGCCGACGCACTGGCCGAGTTTCGCGGCGTCGATCGCCGGATGACCGAGGTGGGCCGGTATCATCGAGCGATCATTGTTGACGATTACGGGCATCACCCCACCGAAATCCGCGCGACGCTAAAGGCGCTTCGGCTGCGATACTCACCGGACCGGCTTTTGTGCGTCTTTCAGCCCCACCAGCACAGTCGCACCCGGCACCTGCTGGACGAATTCGCCAAGGCGTTCGTCGATGCGGATGAGACGATCATCCCCGATATCTACTTCGTGCGCGACAGCGAAGCCGAACGGCAGCGCGTCACCGCCGAGGACCTGGTCGAGCGAATCAACCGCAACGGGCAAAACGCCATGCATCTGTCGAGCTTCAAGCAGATTACCGACCTGCTTCGCACGGAACTGGGCGCGGGGGATGTGATGGTCACGATGGGCGCGGGCAACGTCTGGGAAATCGGTCGCGAACTGGTCGCGGAAGCGGAAGCATCCATGCGGTCTTCCGCTTAGCTTGGACCGCAGGTCCACCTGTTTTTGCGCGATCCACGGAAAGAGGGGGACCTTCGGTCCGACCGCTACGCGGATACGGGAGACACGAAGATTATGTTTGTCGACTAATACCACCGTTAGAAACCATCCTCTTTTCCGCGTCTGTTTTCTGTGATACACCACTCACCCATGCCGGAAGGGACTGCGGGCAACATGATGTCTTCCGCCACGTCGATGCGAATCGGTTCGGCCAACCCGTTTGCCGGGCTTGAGGAGATCGTCACTGAAAGCGTGCCGCTGGCGCCCAAGACCTGGTATCGCATCGGCGGGCCGGCGCGGTGGTTCATCCAGCCGCGCAGCGTCGAGGAGTTGCAGGAAGCAGCGGCGCGGTGCGCGGACAACGACATCCCCATCTACGTGCTCGGCCTGGGCGCAAATTTGCTGGTGGGGGATGCGGGCGTCAATGGCGCCGTCTTCAAACTCGACGAAGAATACTGGCGAAGAGTGAAGTTTGAGGGCACGGCCGTCGCGGTCGGCGCCGGCGTGGACATCCAGAAGCTTGTCCTCCGCACTGTCCGGCAGGGCTTGGCCGGCATCGAGTGCCTCGCCGGAATCCCCGGGACCCTGGGCGGCGGCATTCGAATGAATTGCGGCGGGAAATTCGGCGACCTGGGCGCTCGCGTCACCCGCGTGCAGGTGATGGACAGCGGCGGGACCATCTTCGATCGCTTGAAGGAAGACCTGGTCTTCGAATATCGCACCACCAATATCTCCGCGCCGTTCATTCTCGGCGCAACGCTCGAACTCGAGGAAGAAGATCCCGAGCGGATCATGCAGCGGACCAAGGAAATCTGGATATACAAGCGGAACAGCCAGCCGCTGAACACCAAGAACGCCGGCTGCATCTTCAAAAATCCGCGCGGCCTGAGCGCCGGCGCATTGATTGATCAAGCGGGCCTCAAGGGCATGCGCGTCGGCGGCGCTGAGGTGAGCAGCAAGCACGCCAACTTCATCATCGCCCACCCCGGCTGCCACGCCGACGACGTGATGAAGCTCGTCAAAATCATCCGCGAGAAAGTCTGGGAAAAGAACGAGATCCACCTCGAGAGCGAAGTGAAGATCTGGTCGTGAAGGGGAGCTAAAAGCCGACGCGGAGACACGGGGACGCGGAGACGCGGTGAAAAGGCGGACAGCTTGCCGCTTTCTCACCGCGTCTCCGCGTCCCCGCGTCCCCGCGTCTCTGAATAAGGAAAATCGATGCGCGTGACAGTTCTATATGGCGGGCCGAGCGCCGAGCGGGAAGTGAGCCTGGTGAGTGGCAAGGCGGTGATCGAGGGGCTCACCTCCACCGGGCACGAGGTATTCGGCAGCGACGTCTCGCCGACGGATCTTTCCGGCCTCGACCGCCCCGCCGACGTCATCTTTCCCGTCCTGCACGGCCAATTCGGTGAGAGCGGCGAGCTTCAGGAAATCCTCGAGCAGCGCAAGCTCGCATTTGTCGGCAGCGGATCAAAGGCCTCGCGGCTGGGCATGGACAAAATCACGACCAAACAGGCCTGGGAAAAAGCCGGCCTTCCGACGCCTCCTTGGCGGCAGCTTGATTCGGCCAACCCGCGAGCGCTGGAAGAAATCGGCGCGCCCTGTGTGGTCAAGGCCATCTCCAGCGGCAGCAGCATCGACGTGTTTGTCTGCAAGACGATGGACGAAGCAAAGAGCGCTTGCGCCAAGATCATGGCCAATCATGATGCCGCCCTGATCGAGAAGTTCATCCAGGGGCCGGAGCTGACGGTCGGCCTATTGGAGGAAAAGCCGCTGGCTCCGATCCGCATCGTGCCGAAGCGCGGGTTCTTTGATTACGAAGCCAAATACAAGGCCACCGACACCGAGCACCGGTTCGATACCGGGCTGCCCGCCGACGTGATCGAGCATTGCCGCGAGCTGGCCCGCAAAGCCAACGAAGTTGTCGGCGCGCGCGATCTTGCCCGCGTCGACATCATGCTGGACGACCAGCACCGCCCCTACCTTTTGGAGATCAACACCCTCCCCGGCTTCACCCCCCAGAGCCTCCTGCCCGAAGCGGCGAAGCACGCCGGCATCGATTTTGGCCCGCTGGTGGACCGGCTCGTCCGGCGCGCGCAACAGCGCGGGCCGACCACGGCACCGATCTGATCGCATCGATCGCGCACCGCCAGCATTTCACGGTGGCCTTCAGCCCGGCTTGCCCGCCATTGCGGGGACCGTCGCATAGGCAGGAAGCGTGAGGGTGAAGGTGCTGCCGTTGCCGGGCGAGCTTTGGACCTGGAGGATGCCGCCCATCGCGTCCACCAGACGCTTGCAGATGGTCAGGCCCAGGCCGCTGCCCTTGGCGCGGTCGCGCTCCGGGTTGCGCAACTGGAAAAACTCATCGAAGATGTGAGAGAGGTGCTCGGAGGCGATTCCGATGCCGCTGTCGGTGACGCTGATGCGGATGGTGTTGTCGCCGTTAAGGTGGGCTTCGATGCGAATTTCGCCACGCTCGGTGAACTTGATCGCGTTTCCGATCAGATTCCCCAGCACGCGTGCGAGCTTGATCCGATCCGTGCGAACCACGATCGGCCGGGCAGGGGCGTTGAACTCCAGTGAGAGGCCTTTCTCGCGGGCCAGCGGCTGCAACTGTCGCTGCTCATCGGCAAGCAAGCCACCCAGCGGAAACTCGCTTTCCTGAAGATCCACCTTGTCGGAGTCGAAGCGGGCGACGTCGAGCACGTCGCTGAGCAGATTCACCAGCGAGACCGCGCTGGATTGGAGTTCCTGCGCGAGGCTCGGGATGTCGGCGACCAGCGCCGAATTGCTGGCGGTGCGGCGGATCAGCTCCGCCAGGAGGCTGATTGCGTTGGCAGGGGTTCGGATATCGTGGCTGACGGCGGCGAGGAATCGCGTCTTGCGAACAGATGCCTCCTCGGCCTCGCGCCGGCGGGTGTCCAGCTCGCGCTGCAACTCCTTCTGCACGGTAATGTCCACGAACACCGACACGGCGCCGTGGACCGTTCCATCCGCGTCGCGGATCGGGCGGGCGTAGTTGAGGCAGACCAGCCGCCGTCCACCCGCCAGCACCATCTCGAGCTCTTCCCCGCGCGTTTCCTCCCCGCCTTTGGCGGCGCGGAAGATCGGGTGGTCTGCCACTTCCAGCAGCTTTCCCTCGCGGTAAGCCTGCCACATTCCCCGGATGTCCTCGGGGCGGACATGCTGATCCACCGGAACATTCAATAGCGCCGCGCCGGCGGGATTCAGGCGAAGGTAGGAGCACTCGGCATTGCACACCGCCACCGCGACCGGCGCCGTTCGCAGCACCGCCTCGAAGCGGTTGCGCTCCTGGGCCACGCTCTCAAACAACTGCGCCGCCTCGAGGCTGACCGAGATCTGCGCAGCTAGGGACTCGATCAACGCGACCTGTTCCTGGCTCCAGGAGGTTTTGTGGCGGCTATAGACCTCGAGGCTGCCGACGGCCGCGCCCCGGACGCGCAGTGGCGTGGCGAGGATGGCCACCATCGGCTCCCCTTCAACCGGCTGCGGAATCCGCAGATCAGGACGTGCGGCGATGTCCTCGATGTATCCCGTGCGGCCCTTGCTCAGGACAAGCGACGCGAACGACTCGCCCGGCGCGATGGATTCGGCCTGCAACCCTTTGGGCCCGAAGCCGTGATGGCAGCGCACCGCCATTTGATCGCCGCGCTGCTCGAGAATCGCCGCCGCCGCGCCGGGCCCGTTGATCAGCAACCCCAGCGTCTCGCAAATGCGCGACATGATCTCGTCGCGTGATAGCTCGGTGTGCAATGAGCGCGAGAGGGACAGGAGGATTTCCAGGACCTTCTCGCGGTGGGCCAGCTCCTCGTTGGCTACTCGGAGTTCCTCGCTCTGCCGTTCGAGTTCCTCGGTCTGGGATTGCAGTTCCTCGTTCTGGCGGGCAATTTCCTCTTCCCGTGCGGCGAGATCTGTGTTGGCGGCGTCAAGTTCGGTGTTGTGCCGCTCCAACGCGACGGTTGTCGCGATCCACACGTCGACGATGGCAGCAATCAGAAGCAGATCGCAGGTGACCAGCGCGCCGTCAAACCAGAGCTTATCGAAGACCTCGAACCGCAGGATGCTAAGGACAGCGAACGCAAGCGTGCCGCACCAAAGCAGCTTTCTGTTGCGGAACGCACCGATGAGGATGATCGGAACGCCATATCCGATCGGCATGAATTGGCCGGCCGGCTGGTGCAGCCGATACCAATACATCCCCGTAACCAGCACGACTGCGACGAGAACGCCCACCCAAATTGGGAGCTTTCGCCGAGTGCCCGGAAGCGTGACATCCCACATCGCCACGTGTCAACTCCTATCCCGCTGATAAATGCAAGGGGCGACCGGCCGCAGCTTGGCCGCCCCGTAGGGCCGCTCGGCTTTTCCCGTGACGAGGATGCCGCCGGGCCGAAGGGCCTCCCCCAGCCGCGCCCAAAGCTGGCCGGCGGCGGTGGGCTGAAGGTAGATCGCCATGTTCCGACACAGGATCAAGTCCCAGGATCCCGGCTCGGAGGTATAGATTGCGTCGCCCTGTCTCCACTGCGCCATCGCCCGGAGAAATGGGTGCATTTGCCACTGTCCATTTTCCGCCTTGAAATATCGGCGGACGAACTCGCCCGGGACGGCCTTCAGCGCCGTCGCGTCGTAGCACCCGGCACGGGCTCGCAGGATGGCATCGGTCCGGCAATCGGTCCCCAGCATCACGCTCCGCTGCACGGCGCCGCGCTCGGCCAGCAACATCGCAATGGAGTACAACTCCGCCCCGTCCGAGCAGCCCACGCTCCAGATTCGCGGACGCGACGATCTGGAAAGCACTTCGGAAAGCCCCGTCCGCGCCAAAGCGGAAAAGACCTGTGGATCGCGAAAGAACGAGGTGACTCCGATCACCAGCGTGCTGATCGCGGGCTTCAACAAGTCCGGCTGGCGGTCGACCGTTTGGCAAATCTGATTGATGGAATCGACGCGCAGCGCCCGCAGGCAGGAGGGAATCCGCCGCTTGAGGGTCTCGAAGCGGTAATCGCCAAGCCGCAGTCCAGCGCGCTCGAAAAGCCAGCGGATGCAGGCGTGTTCGTCGGAGGTGAGCTCTTCCTGCTCGGGCGCCTCGCGCCCATGCATATGGGAATCGGGCGTAAAATTGACGGCATAGCCGTTCCCCTCTGGCGCATCGGGGAAGACCACGTGCCGGTACGCCATTGGCGTGTACGCCAGACTCGCCATCACTGCCCTTTGAATAGCCTAAGAATGCCCGAACACCCAAGGATGCCGTGGCAAGATAGTCAATGTGCTACCGGGCTGGCAAGTTCTGTGTTTCCTGATTCGATCCGACAGCCGCAGCGAAACGATCCAACAGCCGCAACATTCAAACATCGAAGTATTTTGCCTGCGGATGATGGACCACCAGCGCATCGGTGGACTGCTCCGGGACGAGCATGTAGTTCTCGCTCAGGATCACGCCGATGTCCTGCGGTCCCAGCAACTCGATGAGCTTCGCCCGCTGCTCGAGATCGGGGCAGGCGGGATAGCCAAAGCTATAGCGGCTGCCGCGATAGCCCTGCCGGAATACTTCGGAGATTTTCGGGGCGTCTTCGCTGGAGAATCCGAGCTCTTGCCGCATCCGTTTGTGCCAGAACTCTGCCAGCGCCTCGGCGGATTCGACGCCAAAGCCATGCAGATAGAGATAGTCCTGATATTTGTTCGCGGCACGAAGCTGCTCGGCCACTTCCGTCGCGCGATCCCCGACGGTGACGAGTTGGATGCCCAGCACATCGTATTGCCCGCTCTCGGCCGATCGGAAAAAGTCCGAGACGCACAGCCGCCGGCGGCCCTCCTGCCGGGGGAAGTTGAATCGCATCCACTCCCGCGGCTTGCCGGCCGGCTCAAGCCGTCCCGGGCCGTTCGGATGGCAGGTGCAGCCAAGAAATTCCTCGACGTGATAGAGGACCAACTCGTTGCCCTGCGCCTGCACGGGGAAGTAGCCGTAGACGACTTTGGGCTCGAGAAGACCTTCCGCGGCGGCGCGCTTCTGCAGCGCATCGAAAACCGGCCGGGCCTTCTCATCGAGCAGCCGCTCGTGTTCTTCGGCGCTGGCGCCGCCCCGCTTCTTGAACCCCCATTGCCCGCTGAACAAGGCGTCAGGGTTGATGTACGGGATGATATTCTTGATCGGGATGTCTTTGACGATCCGCCGGCCCCAAAAGGGCGGGATGGGGACAGGATTGTCCCGCGCGATGGCCGGGCCGGCCGCGCCGGCGCCTTTGAAAATGTCCCCGTACTTTTCCTGGCTTTCCTTCTTGAGCCGCTTGCGCTTCTCATTGCGCTGCTTTTGCTCGGCGACAATGACGCCCGCCTGCCCACCGGCGATCGCGTCCATCACGTGCAGCCCCTCGAACGCATCCTTGCAGTACAGCAGCGGGCCTTGATAGAGATTGGCAAGATCGTCCTCGGCATAATCCCGCGTCAGCGCCGCCCCGCCGAGAAGAACGGGGACTTTGATTTCCTTGGCGTTCAGTTCCTCGAGGTTTTCCCGCATCACCGCCACCGACTTGACCAGCAACCCGGACATGCCGATCGCGTCGGCCTTCTTCTCTTGCGCGGCGCGGAGGATGTCGCTGATCGGCTGCTTGATGCCGAGATTGAAAACCGTGTAGCCGTTGTTGGTCAGGATGATGTCGACGAGATTTTTGCCGATGTCGTGGACGTCGCCGCGCACGGTGGCGAGAACAATCTTGCCCTTGGTCTGCCCCTCGGCCTTCTCCATGAACGGCTCGAGGTAAGCGACGGCGGCCTTCATCGTCTCGGCGCTTTGAAGCACGAACGGGAGCTGCATCTGCCCCGAGCCGAACAGATCGCCCACCACCTTCATGCCTTCCAGCAGGATGTTGTTGATGATCTCGAGCGGCGGATACTGCTTCATCGCCTCGGCCAGGTGCTCGGTCAGATTTCGCTTTTCGCCATCAATAATGTGCTTCTTGAGCTTGTCCTCGATCGACAGATTCTCGCTCTCGTCGGCCTTCTTCGCGGTTGTTTCGGTGCCCTCCGGAAAGAGCGAAATAAAATGCGTGAGCGGATCGAATCCCTCCCGCCGCCGGTCGTAGATCAGGTCCATCGCCACATCCCACTGCTCGGCGGGGATTCGGTTCTTGGGCAGGATCTTGGAGGCATGGACGATCGCGCCGGTCAGGCCGGCCTCGCGCAGTTCGTGCAGAAACGCGCTGTTCAACACCACCCGCGCGGCGGGTTTCAACCCGAAACTGACGTTCGAGAGACCGACCACCGTGTGGCAGTTGGGAAGTTCTTGCGATATCCGGCGCGTGCCTTCGATGGTCTCCACCGCGTTGCGGCGATCTTCCTCGATGCCGGTCGAGATCGGGAGCACCAGGGGATCGAAGAGGATGTCCTGGTCGCGCATGCCGTACTTGCTCACCGCCATGTCCCGGATTCGCTTTGCGATCGAGATCTTCCGCTCGGCAGTTCGGGCCATCGCGTTCTGCTTGTCCTCGTCGATCGTCCCGGCGACCACCGCCGCCCCATATTTCGTGGCCAGTCCGCACATCTGTGCGATGCGCTCCTCGCCGTCCTCGAGGTTCATTGAATTGAGCACGCACCGCCCGCCGGCCAGCTTCAGCCCGGCTTCCATGACCGCGGGATTGGTGCTGTCCAGCATGAACGGGACGCCCGGCTTGATCTGGGTGGCATATCTGCGGATCACCTCGTGCATGTCGCTGACGCCGTTGCGGCCGACGAAATCAACGCAGACGTCCAGCATGTGCGAACCGTCCCGCACCTCGTCCCGCGCCATGCTTACCAGACCGTCCCAATCCTCCTCCTGGAGCAATCGCTTGAATTGCCGGGAGCCATTGGTGTTGGTTCGCTCGGCGACGACGAGGTAGCTCAGGTCCTGACGAAGTTCGACGGCGCTGTACAGGCTTGAGACCTGCGGCCGGTAGCTCATTTGCCGGGGCTTGGCCGGCCGGTTGCCGATGGCGTCGATGAGCATCTTCAGGTGCTCTGGCATCGTGCCGCAGCACCCGCCGACGATGTTCACGCCGAAGTCTTCAACGAACCGCATCATCCCGCGGGTGAAGTCCGGCGGGGTCATCGGGAAGCTTGCCCGGCCCTTCTCATCAAGCACCGGCAGCCCCGCATTGGGCAGCGCGCTGACCAGCCGCGGCCAATTGCCGCAGATGAACCGGACGGTTTCGGTCAGTTCACCCGGGCCGAAGGCGCAGTTGACGCCCAACGACGCGACCTGCGCATAAGGTTCAAAAGTGGCTACCAGCGCCGACGCATCCGACCCCGCCAGCATCTGCTGCCCGCCACTGGTGTCAAACGAACCCTGCACCATGATCGGGACCCGCCGGCCCAGTTCCGTCATGGCTCGCTCGGCGGCAGCAATCGCGCACTTGATCGCAAGCAAATCCTGCTGAGTTTCAATCAGAAGCACGTCCGCCCCGCCGGCGATCAGCCCGCGCATTTGCGGCGTGAAGCTCTCAAAGAGCGTGTCCCAATCGGTGAAGCCGACGCTAACCAGCTTGCGCGTGGGGCCTACCGAGCCGACGACGTACCGCGGCCGATCCGCGGTCTCGAACTTCTCGCACGCCCGCCGGGCGATCTGGGCCGCCAGGCGGTTCACTTCTTCGGCGCGCGGTGTGAGATCGGCCTCGGCTAGATCCGCCGCGCTGCCGTTGAAGGAATTAGTTTCCACCGCGTCGCAGCCAACCTCCAGAAACGCCTCGTGAATCTCCTGAATGATGTCGGGCCGACTCAGGTTCAAGATTTCAGAAGCGTTCTCGTGGCCCATCCAATCGCGCTTGAGATCCAACGTCCGGCACTGAAGGTTCGAACCCATCGCGCCGTCGAGAACGACGATGCGCCGACGACAACTTTCCAGGAACGGAACTTTCACGCGGCTACTTCTCCTCAATGGGACACGGGACGGATCTTAGGCTCCGTGTGGCGAAAACCGCATTGGGCGGCGCCGCTTATGTAGCACAGCCGCCCTCGGCTGTGTTTCGCCGAAGGACGAAATTTTCCGCCAAAAAGCTTCGACCTCCGGTCGAACACAGCCGAGGGCGGCTGTGCCACATCGCCCGTACAGGCCTCGGCCCGCTTTCTAATCGTCATTTACTTGCGTTTCTCGTATTTCAGAGAAGTTGCAACCAAACGGCGGTCTTCATGGTGCTGGCCTATGCTGGCTTTGTCTTCTTCGTCATCCTCCTGATCTTCCTTGACTTAGGCATCCTCAATCGTCGTCCCCGCGCCATTTCATTGCATCAATCGCTGCGCTGGTCGGCCCTCTGGATTGCCCTGAGCCTCGCATTTTGCTTCGTCATCTATGACGGCTATGCGCGCCATCGGTTCGGCTTGGGCACATGGCCCGATCCAATAGACGGGCACCTGAGCGATGGTTCGACGGCAGCGGCCAAGTATCTGGGCGGGTACGTGCTGGAAAAGGCACTGAGCATTGACAACCTGTTCGTCATTGCCGTGATCTTCCGGTGTCTGGCCGTGCCGCCCGAGCAACAGCATCGCGTTTTGCTGTGGGGAATTCTCGGCGCGATGGCCATGCGAGGCCTCATGATCGGCCTCGGCGTCGAGCTGATTCGCCACCACCACTGGGTGCTCTATCTGTTCGGCGCATTCCTGCTGATTACCGGTATTCGCCTCTTGATCCTTCCCGATCAGCCCTCTGACCCGGCCAGAGACCCGCTCGTGCGAATCGCCCGGCGATTCCTGCCCCTCACGCCCCATTACCACGGCGGCCGCTTTCTCACCCGCGAGAACGGCCGGCTTGTCCTCACGCCGCTGGCGCTGGCGCTGATCCTGGTCGAAACCGGCGACGCCGTCTTCGCCGTCGATTCCATCCCCGCCGTCTTCGGCGTCACCGCCGATCCGCTCTTGGTCTTCACCAGCAACATCATGGCGATCCTCGGCCTGCGGTCACTCTATTTTGCGCTGGCGGGATTAATCGATCGCTTCCATTATCTCAAATTCTCGCTGGCCGCCATCCTGGTGATTGCCGGCGGGAAGATGCTCGCGGGCCATTGGATTCACCAACTCATGGGCGAATACGCAACGCTCCTTTTCGTCGCGCTGGTGGCGCTGCTGCTCGGTGCCGGAGCAGGTGCATCGATCCGCCGCCCGCGTCGATCGAGGTAAATACGGTTGCGGCGCTGTCTCCATCGTTCATCGCACCGCGAAGCAGTTCATCAGCCGTGGTTAGCCGTCCCAGCTTGCTGGGCGCGACGGTTGATCTATTTTCTGCGTTATAATCGCGAGGAGCAGGAACAGCTTTCGGGTGAAACCAACGGCGATTAATGCTCATAGACCCCGGTCGCGCCCAGCAAGCTGGGACGGCTAACCATGGCTGATGAGTGCTGCGCACGCGATGTCGTTACAATGCTGGTCGAAGGTGATCGGGGTCTAACGCAGCGGTCTGATACACATGGTGCAAGGTCTCATTCAATATCGCGGCTTCATCTGGCAGCGGGCGGTGGCGGACCTGCGGCACAGGTACGCCGGCACGGGGCTGGGGATCGTTTGGAACGTGCTGCACCCGCTGGCGATGATCGGGTTGTATGCGCTGCTCTTCTCCACGCTCATGCATCAGCGCCTGGCGGATGTGAATGAGCGATTCGGGTATGTCCTTTACCTGTGCTGCGGGTTTTTGCCTTGGCTGGCGTTTAGCGAGTGCATTTCGCGCGGGACGGTGGCGTTTCTGGAGAACTCGGCTTACTTGCGGAAGCTGCCGATGCCCGAACAGGTGTTCGTCGCGCAGACCGCCGCGGCGGCGACAATGGGGCTCGGCATCAGCTTCTCACTGCTATTGATCATTTCACTGGCGGTGGGACATCATCCGACGGTGTATTGGCTGCTGCTGCCGTTGCCATTGATTTTGTTGCAAGCGGCGGGGTTTGCGATCGGACTGTTGCTGGGAACATTGAACGTGTTTTTTCGCGACGTCGGGCAGCTCGTGCAGATCGGGTTGCAGCTCTTGTTCTGGACCGTCCCAATCGTGTGGACGTGGCAGATCGTTCCGGCGCCGGCCCGGCAGGCGCTGCGCTGGCACCCGTTGGTTCCGATGTTTGATTCCGTCCGCGACCTGTTTCTCTACAACCGGATGCCTCCGGGCTCCGATTGGGCGATCATGATCGGATGGGTGATCGCGCTGCTGCTGCTGGCCTACGCGGCGTTTCATTCGCTCAAGACCGAGATCCGCGACCTGCTCTGAGCGATCGTTTCACAAAAACGTCGATCAACCCGTCCGGCGGCGGAGCCGCTCGGCTCCCTTCGGGTTCTGAAAGTTCCCATAAGCCGGCTACGACTTGCCTTGCGTAGGTCCGTGGAAGGAGCGGATGAGCCCTTCGTAAAACTCGCCGTTGGAGGTCATTGCCTCATCCGAGACGCGGAGCAGGATGGCGGAGTAGAAGTTGCCGGTCTGGAGCAAATAGGCCCGGCACGGAAGCTGCGGGTTGCCTTCCTGCGGGTCGAACGTGCGCTTCATGCCGGGGGTGCCGCCGATGTCCATGGAGGTCCACTCCGAGCTTTTCCATGTTCCTTCCTTCGTGATCGAGTTGGTCATCGTGTTCTGGAAATCCTGCATCGTGCCGCTGCCTTGGACGGGGAAGGTCCAGATGGAAATGGTCGCGTTATGATCGGGCGACTTGAGCGTCCAGGTTTCGCCGTTGTCGGTCGCCTTCCAGTCGGCCGGGCAGGCAATGGTGCTGCCAAAGTGCGAGTGGAATCGGCCGTCCGGTTGCTGCGCGTCGTTGCTCGCTTGCGGCGCCGGGTCGGTAGCCTTCTCGGGAGCCTTCTTGCAGGAAATGACGATCGCAACGGTGAGCAGAACGCAAGTCAGGGAGATAAGCCGGTTTGCCATGGTTTCACGCGAGCATAGACGATCGGGTAGGATGGCTCAAATGATCGAGAAATCCTGGAGTCCGTCGGTGCTTGCAAGAGGGAGGGCGAGGCTCCTGCCGAGCCGAAGCCCGTTCGGCAAATCCGGCTCGGCAGGAGCCTCGCCCTCCCTCAAATGTGTGTGCGCAGTCTTGCTGACATGCTCCTGGGGGCTGAGCCTCACGTCGCGAGGAGGCGACCAGCCGCAATGGGGCGAGAGATTTTCGCGGAACATGGTGTCGGCGGAGAAGAACCTGCCCGATTCGTTCGACCCGGCGACAGGCAAGAACATCGCGTGGGTGGCGAATCTCGGCTCGCAGAGTTACGCGACACCGATCATCGCGGGCGGCAAGGTGCTGATTGGGACGAACAACGATCGGCCGCGCGATCCCAAGCAGCAGGGCGATCGGGCGGTGCTGATGTGCCTCGATCAGGCCGATGGCCATCTGGTTTGGCAATTGGTCGTGCCGAAGCTGGAGGATGATCCCTATCTCGACTGGCCCAAGGCGGGTTTCGCCTCGGCGCCGACGGTGGAGGGAGATCGCGTTTACACGCTGACCAACCGCGGCGAAGTGGTCTGCCTCGATCTCAACGGCATGGCCAACGGGAACGACGGCCCGTTCATTGATGAAGGCCGGCACATGACGCCGCGCGGCGAGCCTCTCATGACGCCGGGGCCGACCGATGCGGACATCATTTGGATCTGCGACCTGAAAAAGGAAGCCGGCATCCACACGCACGATCAGGTTCATGGCTCGATCCTGATCGATGGCGATCTGCTCTACGTCAATTCCTGCAATGGCGTGGACAACACCCATCGCGTGATCCGTTGCCCCGATGCGCCCAGTCTGGTCGTTTTGGATAAACGGACCGGTCGATTGGTCGCACGAGACAATGAGCGGATCGGGCCGGACATTTTTCATTGCCAGTGGTCATCGCCATCGCTCGGAACGGTGAACGGGAAGAAGCTGATTTTCTTCGGCGGGGACAACGGCGTCTGCTACGCGTTCGATGCGCTTGGCTCGGTCCCGCCCGCGGACCAGGTCGCGGATTTGCATCGCGTCTGGCGGTTCGATTGCGACCCAACCGCGCCGAAGCAAGACGTCCACAAATATGTGGGAAACCGCAAGGAAAGCCCCAGCGTGATCTTCGGCATGCCGGTCTTCCAGAACGGCCGCATCTATCTCACCTGCGGCGGCGACCTGTGGTGGGGCAAACGCAAGGGCTGGCTCAAGTGCATCGACGCGACAAAAACCGGCGACATCACCCAATCCGGGGAACTCTGGTCCTATCCAATGCCGCGAGAAACCTGCTCGACCCCGGCCGTTTACAATGGAATGGTCTTCGCCGCCGATTGCGGCGGGACGCTGCATTGCGTGGACGCGGAGACCGGCAAGCCGCTCTGGACCTACAAATGCGACGGGGCCTGTTGGGGCTCACCGATGGTGGCTGATGGCAAGGTCTACATCGGCACCCGGGCCGGGGAATTTGACGTTCTGGCAGCGAGCCGGGAAAAGCGGGTGATCAGCTCATTCCAGGTTAACGAGCCGATCAGTGCGACGGCGACAGTCGCTAACGGCACGCTTTACGTCGCCACGATGAACCATCTATATGCAGTTCGCAAAGGACCGAATGCGGCGCAATAGGCCGAATCACGCGGACAAATGGAAACCCCCGCGCAGGAAACCCGCGCGGGGATCAACCGTCTGATCGCAGACCTCTCCGACAACGCAAGAACTACTTGTTGTCCGGCGTCTTGGTGGCGTCGGGAGCTTGCTTGGCCGCATCGGTGGCATTCTTCAGGTCTTCCTTGGCCTTGCCTGCTTCCATCTTGGCCTTGTCAGCCTCCTCCTTGCCCTTGGCCGCCAGATCAGCCGCCGTCGGATTACTCGTGGCGTTCATCGCAGCTCCCGCCTTGTCGCTGGCCTTTTGCGCGTCGTTTTCGGTCTTTCCGGCCGCACTGGCGGCGCTGTTGGACTCGCTGGCGCCCTTGTCCTTATCCTTGCAACCGGTCATCCAAGCCGTGCCCAAGAGCAGCGAGCCGGCCAGGACGAGTGATAGATTCCTCCGCATGATGTTCACCTTTCCCTCTGAAAAACCAAAACCTCCGCCCCGCGACCGTGTCGCGGAAAGCATATGTCATTCTACGCGCCAGCCCCCCCGCTTCAACGCATAAAACCCAAAAGAGCCCGCCAGGAGCCGCAAATCACATTTTGGCGCCCGCTTCTGGTCACTTCCGGGACGGTTCGCTTATATTGAGGTGCAGCAATGGCCAAGAAATCACAAGCCCCGCCGAAGAACTTCGAAGACGCCCTCATGGAGCTGGAGCAAATCCTCACCGACATTGAGGGCGGACAGGTCGGGCTCGAGGAAAGCCTCGTTAAGTACGAGCGCGGGACGTTCCTGATCCAGCACTGCCGCGGCGTGCTCAGCACCGCCGAGAAGCAGATCGAGGTGCTAAGCAAGTCCGCTGACGGCGGCTTGGACAGTGCGCCGATGGAGCAAGGCGACCTGCCCGCGTGAGCGCCGGCCGGCAGGGCCGGGGATCGAGAAGTTTTGCAGGTCCACGAACAGGGACCGCAAACATTGGGAGCGAAATTCGTGTCTGTGATGCCCTCTTCCGCGTCTGATGTGACGGAGCTGCTCGGCGGCCACGCTGATGCCCTGTCACAGTATTTTGCCACGTTCGATCGCCGATTCGCTGCCACGCCCCCGCGGCTGCTCGAATCGATCCAGTACAGTCTCACCGCCGGGGGCAAACGCCTGCGGCCCGCTTTGGTGCTGGAATGCTGGAAAGCCTGCGGCGGAGAAAAGAATCCCTCCACCCAGCCTTCTGCACTGGCTGCGGCGGCTGCCATCGAGCTGATCCATACATTCAGCCTGGTGCATGACGACCTGCCCGCGATGGACGATGACGACCTTCGCCGCGGCCGACCGACCAATCACAAAGTCTTCGGCGAGGCCATGGCCATCCTGGCCGGGGACGCGATGGTGACGCTCGCATTCGAAATCATCGCCGTCGATTCCGACCCGGCCGTCGTGCCCGCGCTGGTTCGCGAACTGGCCCGGGCCAGCGGCCCCGAAGGGATGATCGGCGGACAGGTGCTGGACATGGAGGGCGAAAACGTCGCCCTCAAACTCGACCCGCTTCGCCGGCTTCATGCGATGAAGACCGGCGCGCTATTGACCGCTTCCTGCCGGCTCGGAGCGATTGCCGCCGGCGCCCCCGCCGCCTCGATTGATGCGGTGACAGCTTACGGCAATCACCTGGGGCTGGCATTCCAGATTGTCGATGATCTGCTCGACGTCACCTCAACGCCGGAGCAGCTAGGAAAAGCCACCCGAAAGGACGCCGGGAAAGGCAAGAATACGTATCCGGCGCTCCTGGGAATTGATGGCAGCCGTCGCGAGGCCGAGCAGCAACTTGCCGGGGCGCTCAAGGCCGTAGAGGTTCTGAGCCCGCGTGCCGACGTATTGCGCACCCTGGCGAAATTCGTCCTTCATCGAGATAAGTAAGCCGTAAAAGGTCGCTCTGAGAGTTTCTGAAGCTTGGCGGCCGATAGTAATGGTGCCGAACTTGCTAACCAAGGCCAAGATATGCAGAATCCTCACTGGTCGCACCCGGTCCAGACGGCCGCATGGACGATTGGCTATGCCTTGTGGCAGACTCCGGGAGCGCGGCACGGATGCCGCGCGGCGAAGATTTCACTTTAGGATGAAGTGAACCCGTCGGGGGCGAAGGGTTCGGAGGTTGATGATGTCTCTGCTCGAAACGATCCAAAATCCCTCGGACTTGCGCGGGCTCTCGATGTCGGAGCTGACCGCGCTTGCCGGGGAGATGCGTGACGTGATCTTCGATGCCGTCTCGAAGAACGGCGGGCATCTGGCCTCCAACCTGGGCATGGTTGAACTAACCCTCGCCCTTCATTACGTCTACAATTTCGGCCCCTATCCCGCCGGTCCCGACCGTTTGCTGTGGGACGTAGGGCATCAGAGCTATTCGCACAAACTCCTGACCGGCCGGGCCGCTCAGTTCCCCAAGCTTCGCAAAAAGGGCTTCGTCAGCGGCTTTCCTTCCCCGGAAGAATCACCTTATGACCTGTTTGCCGTCGGCCACGCCGGCACGGCTATCAGCACCGCCGTGGGCATGGCCAGGGCCGAGCAGCACCTCAACCACAACAGTCATGTGGTGGCCGTCGTCGGCGATTCATCCATTGTTAATGGACTAGCCCTCGAGGGGCTCAACAGCGCCGGGACGCTCAAGCGGCAACTGCTGATCGTCCTAAATGACAATGGGATGAGCATCAGCAAGCCGCAGGGGGCATTTGCGCATTATCTGGAGCGAATCCGCGTCAGCGCCACCTACGAGGAAGCCAAGAAGTTTGCCAAGCGGATCGTGGACGAGCTGCCGCATTCGGTCGGCCACACGATCGAGGGCGCCTGGCACATGCTCCGAGAGGGCGTCAAGCACGCGATGTGGCCCGCCCAGGTTTTCGAGACGCTTGGCATCAAATATTTCGGCCCGCTCGACGGTCACGATCTGCCCGGACTGATCAACACGCTGGCCGAGATTAAAGAGTGCCAGGCGCCGATCCTGCTGCATGTGAAGACCGTCAAAGGACATGGGCACGAGGTTGCCTGCAGCGATCCGACCAAGTTCCACTCCCCCGCGGCTTTCCGCGTCGAGGGGTGCCGGGTGGAAATCACCAAGAGCACCGGAAAATCCTGGACGACTGCCTTTGCCGACGCGATGATCGATCTGGCCAACAAGGACGAGCGGGTGGTTGCCCTGACGGCGGCTATGCCCGATGGCACCGGCCTGAGCAAATTCGAGAAGGTCCATCCCGATCGTTACATCGACACCGGAATTTGTGAGAGCCACCTGACCGCGATGGCGGCGGGGATGTGCAAGTCCGGGCTTCGGCCGTTCGCCGCAGTCTATTCCACCTTCACCCAGCGCGCCTACGACCAGATCTGGCAGGAAATCGTCCTGAACCGCCAGCCGGTTGTCTTCTGCATGGACCGAGCCGGCTTCGTCGGCGACGACGGCGCCGTCCACCACGGTTTCATGGATCAGGCCTTCCTTCGACCGCTCCCTGGCATGGTCCTGATGGCCCCCAGCGACGAAGCCGAGCTGAACCGTTCGCTGCGCCTGGCGCTCTCCCTCGAAACGCCCAGCGCCCTGCGCTACCCGCGGGACAACGTCCCCGCGACACACTTTGAAGATTCGATCGAAGACGCTCTGCGCGCCGCCGCGGCCCAGGAATGGGAGGTCGGCCGCAGCCGCACCCTCCGCGAAGGCTCCGATGCCACCATTGTGGCTTACGGCGCTCTGGTTCAGAACGCCTTGCTTGCCGCTGAGGAACTCTCCGCAGATGGCCTGTCGGTTGGCGTCATTGATGCCCGTTTCTGCAAGCCCCTCGACGGCGAGATGGTCACCCGCGTCCTAGCCCCCGGCCATCCGGTCCTGACCGTCGAAGATCACTCCCTGCAAAATGGCTTCGGCAGCGCCGTAGCCGAGTTCGCGATCCAGCACCGCCTCCCCACCGATGACCTGACGCGCCTCGGCATGCCCGACCGCCTCATCGCCCATGCGACGCGCAAGGAACAGCTTGCCGAGGTGGGATTGGATTCGGCGGGCATTGCGCGGAGCGTTCGCGACGCCATCCGCTCGGCCAGCACCCGGCGGGAGAGAGTCTCGGAGTTCGCCTAATCCTCTTGGCGGTCGCCCTCGTGTCATCTCCCCATGTAGGGGCACACGGCGTGTGCCCTTCCGATGTAGGGGCGTACGGCCGTACGCCCGGGCCACACGGCCGTGTCCCCATACTGTGAACGCCGGCGCGTGCATGCTGTACTAATGTCGTGACCTTGAACCGATTCCTGTCGGCC
>Ga0182024_10003024_pt1 | contig 40793 bp, 29 predicted proteins | sample P32metaG_FD_120480 | JGI IMG/M metagenome (GOLD analysis project Ga0182024, IMG submission 120480) | Permafrost microbial communities from Stordalen Mire, Sweden - P3-2 metaG (Illumina Assembly) | ecosystem: Environmental > Terrestrial > Soil > Wetlands > Permafrost | place: Sweden: Stordalen...
TAACGATAAAGATAAATGAAGACAGGAAAACGAAAAATGTCGGGTCATCATCCAAGTGCGCTCACGTTGGTTCTTGTCGCTACTTCTTTCGCGCTCATTCAATCTGCGGCCGCCACAGTACAGGCCGTTCGCGACGCCGACAGCATTACTCTGTCCAATGAAGCGATCGCGGCGACATGGTCGGTCCGCGGAGCATCATTACAGTGGCAAGGCGCGACCAATAAGCTCACTCGAACCAATTTGCCTCTGACTGGCAATGTGTTTGTGTTGGTGCCTAAAGAAGGTGCGGTTTTATCTTCATCGGATTTCAAAATTGTCGGCGCGCCTCTCATCGAGGACGCATCCGTTTCGCGAGATTCGCCCACAGCAGCTGATCGCTTGTCGGGCCGTCAGGTGCGCGTCGAACTTCAAGATACTTCGACTCAGTTGCGTATTACCTGGAAAGCGGTCCTGCGCGAAGGCGCGAATTATATTCGTCAAGAAGTGACCATCCATACCGGGCAAAAACCGTTTGCACTCGCGCAAATTGTTCTCATTGACGCGGTCGTTCCCGGGTCGATCATTCCCGGTGCGGTCGTGTCGGGCAATGTGAAAGGATCGCCCGTCACTGCTGGCACGTGGTTTCTGGGTTTCGAGCATCCCTTGTCGGAGTGCCGCGTAACCGTAATTCGCGTAACCGTAACCCCTCTAACCAATGATCGCGCCTCCTGCTGGCTCTCTCGCGAACTTCCAGTGCAAGCTGGCCAAAGCGTTACGTACTCGTCGGTCATCGGCGTGAGTCATGCGGCACAATTGCGTCGTGACTTCTTGAAATATATTGAGCTCGAGCGCGCGCACCCTTATCGAACTTTTCTGCACTACAACTCCTGGTATGACTTAGGATACTTTGACCGCTACGACGAGCGTAGCGCGATCGATGTGGTGCAGACGTTCGGCAACGAACTCACGAAACAACGTGGAGTCAAACTCGACAGCTTTCTTTTCGACGATGGCTGGGATGATCCCGCGACGCTATGGAAGTTCAATCCGGGCTTTCCCGATGGCTTGACGAAGGTTGCGCAAACTGCGGCGGAATTCGTCGCTGCGCCCGGCATCTGGCTGTCTCCGTGGGGCGGCTATGACAAGCCAAAGCAACAGCGTTTGGCTTCCGCTCATGCCCAGGGATTCGAAACCAATGAGGGCGGCCTCGCTCTCTCCGGACCGAAATACTATCGCTACTTTCGCGACACCTGTCTTGAGATGATCGAAAAATACGGCGTAAATCAGTTCAAGTTTGACGGCACGGGCAATGCCGATGAGGTCATTAAGGGCAGCGAATTCGACAGTGACTTTGACGCCGCGATTCATCTCATCGGCGAACTGCGCGCGAAAAAACCAGACCTGTATGTCAACCTCACCACTGGAACATATCCTTCGCCCTTCTGGTTGCTCTATGCCGATTCCATTTGGCGCGGTGGTGACGATCATAGCTTTGCCGGAGTCGGCAGCAATCGCCAGCGCTGGATCACCTATCGCGACTCTCAAATTTATCGCTGGGTGGTCGAAGAGGGTCCGCTGTTCCCGATGAATTCGCTCATGCTGCATGGCATAATTTTCGCGCGCTACGCGGAGCGGCTGGGCAGCGATCCCGGCCACGATTTTCCTGATGAAGTTCATTCTTACTTTGGCACCGGAACGCAGCTGCAAGAGATGTACATCACGCCGTCCTTGCTCTCTGCGGACGACTGGGACGTTCTTGCCGAGGCGGCGAAATGGTCACGCGGCAATGCGCAGACGCTCAAAGATTCGCATTGGATTGGAGGCGATCCGGCGCGGCTTGAAGTGTATGGCTGGGCATCGTGGTCGTCGGAGAAGGCGATCGTAACGCTGCGCAATCCAAGCGACAAGCCACAGAATTTCACGGCACGTCTGGCGACGCTCCTGGAATTGCCAGTCGGTTCTGTTCCGGTTTACACCGCGCGCAGCCCTTGGAAAAGCGAGAGTGCTCAAGCACCGCTCACACTTCCCGCACAGCAAGCGCACCCGTTTCACTTGCAACCGTTTCAAGTGCTGACCTTGGAACTGTTACCATCGTCTTAGCTCGGTCATGTAGGGACAGCCGCCCTCGGCTGTCCGCCGGGCGCAATCCGGCTATTGCCGAAGCCGTCGGCATACTTTCGTGAATCATGAAAGCCGCTATCTTAACTTCACCGCAGCCGATCTCGCAACGTCCGCTGCGAATGACTGATGTCGAGAATCCTGAGCTCACATCCGGACATGTTCTTCTCCGCGTGCGGGCATGCGGTGTTTGCCGCACTGACCTTCACATCGTGGAAGGCGAACTCCCGCTGATACAGCCGGGCATGATTCCCGGTCACCAAATTGTCGGTGAGGTTATCGGCGGCGCCACTAAGGAAATTACCCTCGGATCGCGCGTCGGTGTCTCATGGCTCGGCGGGACCGACGGCACCTGCTCTTACTGCAAACGAGGGCTGGAAAATCTTTGCGACTCGCCGACCTTCACCGGATACAGCATTCACGGCGGCTATGCGGAATACACTCTTGCTCGCGCCGACTTCGTCTTCCCGCTCCCCGCGGCACTCGACGATCTGCACGCAGCACCACTTCTTTGCGCCGGCATCATCGGCTTCCGCAGCCTGCGCGTTGCCGGTGTCGAACCGGGCGAGCGCGTCGGTTTGTTCGGCTTTGGAGCGTCCGCTCATCTCGCGATCGCTGTCTTACGCGAGTGGAATTGCGAGGTCTATGTTTCTACGCGCGGGAAATCTCATCGCGAGTTGGCGGCGTCGCTGGGAGCGCACTGGGTGGGAACAGAAACCGAGAAGCCTCCCGCGGAACTCGACCGTGCCATTACCTTCGCGCCCAGCGGAGATGTAGTGATCGCTGCCTTGGCAAGCTTGCGCAAAGGCGGAGTGGTGGCGATCAATGCAATCCATTTGGATCGTATCCCTCAGTTTGACTACGACCGCCTTCTGTGGGGCGAACGCCAACTGCGCAGCGTCGCTAACATGACTCGCGCGGATGCCCGAGATTTTCTTACGTTGGCCGCACAGATCGGCCTGAAGCCGAAAGTAACTGTGTTTCCCCTCGATCAGGCGAATGAAGCGTTGATGGCGGTTAAGAACGACGCGGTGGATGGTGCTGCGGTGATTGTGCCGTAGACGGAGCACTGAAAGTTTTCATTGAGGCATAAGCTGCAAGAGGGCGCTACTTTGCCAGGACGAAGGCGGCGATGAAGAGCACACAGAACGCGACGGCCTGACTGAGTTCGCTCCAGCCAAGTTTCCGCACGACTAACGGGGCTGGCCTCTTGATGAAATAAAACCATCCTCGAAACAGAAGCGGGGAAAACGCGATGGAAGCGATTGCGGGCATCAGGCGGAAAAGACATGCGACCGTAAGTCCGGCTGTCATTACAAATTGTCCGGCTGCGAAGGACCAACCATGCTTGAGCTTGGCGCGAAAGCCCTCGACGCGCGCGGTGTGAATTCTGAGCTGCACATAGTGGATCTGGTCGCCGGCAAAGATCAGGTTCGCGATCCAGAGTACCCACGCGGTCGCACCAAACTTTCCTGTCACCACGTAATAAGCAGCCGGAGCGGACGCCGTCAGGCCGATAATCCCGACAATTTCGGAGAGCATTCGAGCCGGTCGTCCCAATTGTTTTAGCAGCGCCTGGCCCAGGAATGCCGCTCCAGCAGCGGCGCCGATCGGCCACAGCAGCGGATTCTGACCTGACCACAGCAATGCGGCCAGGGAAAGTGACGCTAGCGCGCCCAGCCCGAGGATAGTTATCGCGACAGCAACACGTTCGTCCCTGGTCTGTGCTTTCATCACAGAAGTATCCAGCAAACTCTCCAGCGGTGTTCTCAACCAGAACAAGGACAGGGCAGCGATCAGTAACAATACGACGGGCGGAATGTGGTTGCTTTCACGGAGCGCGACGCCCGCGCCTGTGACCATGGGCACGAGCAACAATCCCCACGCGCCATGTTCCCGCGGGAGAAGCAGCGCGAGACGACGATACCGGCGCGCTTTCTCCTGCGCAGCTTCGTTTCCGCTGGGGCATGTCAGGCCGATGCTGTATCCCTTCGCTACCATTACCGCCAGCCCGCGATGTGGATATGCTGCATCCCTTTTACCGCGCGCATATATTGCGCGCGCTCGAAGGCGCTGGGATCGGCGCTGTGGAGTTGGCTCATGCTGCCTTGCATTTGCGTTACCGATTCATACTCGTGCTCTTCCATCCAGTCGCGCAATTCGCGCTCTACGTGACGCAGATGATTGATGCCGTTGCGCATGAGCGCCGAGCAGAGCATGGTCACATTGGCGCCCACCATAAGCAATTTGACTGCATCTTCGGCGTTGTGCACCCCGCCAGTGGCAGCCAGATCGGCCTTTACCCGGCCGTGCAGAATTCCGATCCAGGTCAGCGGCAGGCGCAGCGCTTGCGGCGTGCTCAACAGAACACTGGGACGAATCTCCAGTTCTTCAAGGTCAATATCGGGCTGGTAAAAGCGGTTGAAGAGTACAAGAGCGTCCGCCCCGGCTTCATCCAGACGATGCGCCATGTTCGACAGGTTGCTGAAGAACGGGCTCAACTTGATGGCGACAGGAATAGAAACGGCTGCTTTCACCGCCCGTAGAATGTTCAGGTAGGTGTTCTCAATGTCGGCTGCAGTCAGCTTGGGATCGGTGGGAATGTAGTACACGTTGCATTCGAGGGCATCCGCGCCTGCGCGTTCAATTTCGGCGGCAAACTTTGTCCATCCACCGAGTGTCGATCCGTTCAGGCTGGCAATGATCGGAATCCCGACCGAAGCCTTCGCCTTGCGAATGTGCTCGAGATAACCCTCCGGACCAGTGTGAAATTCGCTGGCTTGTGGAAAGTAAGTGAGCGACTCGGCGTAACTTTCTGTGCCCGCAGCGAGATGATAGTTGAGATCGGCTTCTTCCTGGTGCAGTTGCTCCTCAAAGAGCGAGTAAAGCACCACGGCTGACGCCCCCGCTTCTTCCATGCGGCAAATTCCATCCACCTCGCGAGAAAGTGGAGAGGCCGATGCCACCAGCGGCGAGCGCAGTTTCATGCCCAGATATTTTGTGCTTAGGTCAATCATAATTTCCTCCTCGCGCGGTTAGTGCGCAGCCACTGTGGGCGCGGGTTTGACTGCGACGGGCGCGGTTTTTTCCGCGGCATCTTTGGCCGCGGCTGGCGCCTCAGTTTTGCGATTCGCCAGGTATTCGTACATGCGATAGCGATTTTCCACGTCCTGCTGCGCTAGCTTCCACAGGCGCTTGGCATCTTCCGGTTTGCTCTTGGTGAGCATTTTGAAGCGCGTCTGCTGCTGCATATATTCCTGCACCTTGCGGGTGGGAGCCCGCGAGTCGAGCACCAGCGGATTTTCGCCCGCTGCGACGCGTTCGGGATTGTAGCGATAGAGCAGCCACTGGCCGGACTCAACCGCAACCTTCTGGTCGGTCATGGCCGTCGTCATGTCAATGCCGTGGGCGATGCAATGTGAGTAGGCAATGATGATGCTCGGTCCGTCATAAGCTTCTGCTTCCAGAAACGCTTTGAGGGTATGCTCATCTTTCGCGCCCATCGCCACGCTGGCGACATAGACGTTGCCATAGATCATGGCCATCAGTCCGAGATCTTTCTTTGGACCCGGCTTTCCGCCCGCGGCAAACTTCGCTACTGCGCCGCGTGGCGTAGACTTCGAGGCCTGACCGCCAGTGTTGGAATAAACTTCGGTGTCGAGCACCAACACGTTCACATTGCGGCCGCTGGCCAGGACGTGATCGAGGCCGCCGTAGCCGATGTCATAGGCCCAGCCGTCACCGCCAACGATCCACACGCTCTTTTTCACCAGCATGTCGACCACAGAGAGAAGTTGTTTCGCATCAGGCGAGTTCAGCGTTGCGAGTTTTTCTTTGAGAAGGTCAACGCGCTGGCGCTGCTCGTAGATGTCGGATTCGTCTTTTTGTTTTGCGTTGAGAATGGCTGTGACCAATTCCTCGCCTACGCTTCCCGCTACCCGGCGCAGCAACTCGTGCGCGAACTCGGTCTGCTTGTCGATGGAGACGCGGAAACCGAGGCCGAATTCCGCATTGTCTTCAAAAAGGGAATTGGACCAGGCCGGTCCGCGGCCGTCAGCGTTCTTGGACCACGGAGTCGTTGGCAGGTTTCCACCGTAAATCGACGAGCAGCCGGTGGCGTTGGCCACAATGGCGCGGTCGCCGAATAGTTGTGAAACCAGCTTCAAGTAAGGAGTTTCGCCGCATCCGGCACACGCGCCGGAAAACTCGAAGAGCGGCTCCTGTACTTGCTGCTGACGGATCGTGCCTGTTTTGATCTTTCTGCGATCCATTTCTGGAATCTTCAGGAAGAAGTCCCAGTTTTCGCTCTCCGGAGCGCGCAACGGAGGCTGCGCGACCATGTTGATCGCCTTCAGCCGCACTTCACTCTTGTTTTTTACAGGACAAACATCGACGCAGATGCCGCAGCCAGTGCAGTCTTCGGGCGCGACCTGAATCGTGTACTTCATGCCAGCCCATTCTTTGTCGCGAGCATCACAGGCCTTGAAAGTTGTCGGGGCGTGCTCCAATTCTTTACTGTCGTAGACCTTGATCCGGATCACCGCATGCGGGCAAACCATGGCGCACTTGCCGCACTGGATGCAGATCTTCGAATCCCAGGCGGGAATTTCCGGAGCCAGGTTGCGCTTCTCCCATTTCGCGGTGCCGGTGGGGAAAGTACCGTCACAGGAGAAGGCGCTGACGGGAAGTTCGTCGCCGCGGCCGGCATAAATTGTGCCGAGAACGTCGTGCTCGAACTTCGGCGCGCCAGGAAACGCGGCTGGAATTTCGCTCTTGCTGCTAACACTGTCTGGAATCTTCACTTCAAAAAGATGAGCCAGCGTGGCGTCGACGGCCTGCATGTTTTTCTGCACCACGTCTTCGCCCTTGCGGCCATAGGTGTGACGAATGGATTCGCGAATTGCTTCGATGGCTTCGTCGCGCGGCAGAACTTTCGAGATCGCGAAGAAGCATACCTGCATGATGGTGTTGGTGCGCGAACCCATGCCGGCGTCCTGTGCGACTTTGTAGGCGTCGATGGCGTAGAGCTTTGCCTTCTTGGCGATCAGTTGCGATTGCACCTCGCGGGCCAGGTGCTCCCAGACTTTTTCTTTATCGAAGGGGCTGTTGACCAGGAAGACGCCTCCCGGAACCAACGCGCTCAGCATGTCGTAGCGCTCGAGAAAAATCCATTGGTGGCAGGCGATGAAGTTTGCTTTGGAAACGAGATAGCTGGAATGAATCGGTTGCGGCCCGAAGCGCAGGTGCGACACCGTCATCGCGCCGGACTTTTTAGAGTCGTAAACAAAATATCCCTGACCGTAGTTGTCGGTGTTTTCGCCGATGATCTTGATGGAATTTTTGTTGGCGCCGACCGTGCCATCCGCGCCCAGACCGTAGAACAGTGCGCGGACTACGCTGTCAGGTTCAGTGGAGAACGCGGCATCGTAGTCCAGGCTGGTGTGGCCGATGTCGTCGTGAATGCCAATGGTGAAATGATCTTTCGGCTTGCTCTGCTTCAAATTGTCATAGACGGCTTTGACCATCGCAGGCGTGAATTCCTTGGAGGACAGGCCGTACCGGCCGCCGACAATCACGTAGGGCGCCGCGCTTTCATCCGCGCCCGAGACTTGACCTTTCCCCCGGACGAATGCGTCCGGGACTACATAACCCTTGCTGAGTCCTTCGTGCAGAGCGTTCACTACGTCGAGGTAGAGAGGCTCGCCGATGGCTCCGGATTCTTTGGTGCGATCAAGAACGGAGATCTTGCGAACGGTGGTGGGGAGGGCTTCCAGAAAAGCCTTGACGCAAAACGGGCGATACAAACGGACTTTCAGCAGTCCGACTTTTTCTCCGCGAGCATTCAGGTATTCAACGGTTTCGTGCGCGGCTTCGGCTCCGGAGCCCATCATGACAATCACCCGGTCGGCGTCAGGGGCTCCGACGTAATCAAACAGATGATAGGAGCGGCCCACGATTTCGGCGAACTGGTTCATGGTCGCCTGGACCTTACCCGGGCAAGCATCGTAGTAGGCATTGGCGCTTTCGCGAATCTGGAAGAACACGTCGGGATTCTGCGCCGTACCGCGCAGCACCGGATGATCGGGCGAGAGAGCCCGTTGGCGGTGCTCGATGATGCGGTTCATGTTGAGCATGGCGCGCATATCGTCTTCATTCAACATTTCGATTTTGTTGACTTCGTGAGAAGTGCGGAAGCCGTCGAAGAAATGCATGAAAGGGATGCGAGTCTCGAGCGACGCGGCATGGGCGATCAGTGCCAGGTCCATCGCTTCCTGCACAGAGTTCGAACAGAGCATGGCCCAGCCGGTCGCGCGGCAGAACATCACGTCAGAGTGGTCACCAAAAATCGATAGCGCATGCGTGGCTAGCGTGCGGGCGGTGACATGAAACGTGCAGGGAGTCAGTTCGCCGGCAATCTTGTTCATATTCGGGATCATCAGCAGCAATCCCTGGGACGCAGTAAACGTAGTGGAAAGCGATCCCGTCTGCAGGGCGCCGTGAACCGCCCCGGCAGCGCCACCTTCACTCTGCATCTCGATGACATGGGGCACGCTGCCCCACGCGTTAGGAACGTTCTCAGAGGCCCATTGGTCCGCCCACTCGCCCATGGGCGAGGAAGGAGTGATTGGGTAAATGGCAATCACTTCGCTCGCACGGTAGGCCACATTGGCTACGGCTTCGTTGGCATCCATGGTCTTGAATTTGCGTTTCATTCACGTCTCCCATTCCCACTATTGTGTTCCGGCCACCGGGTGACCGGTACAACTTCAGGATGCAGGAATAGGGCTGAGTATGTCGGGACGCAGGTTCACACCGAGGTGTGATTAGGATCACATTTTCCCGGACAGGGAAGGGAATTAGGAAGAGTTAACGTGTGAGCACGCTGAACTCTGCTGGCTCGTTCAGGCAAGGCAACCAACGCGCAACATCAAGGTCCTTTATTAATCAGTCGGTTACGGTCCCGTGCCGCCGGTGTGGCAGTCCGAGCAAGTCACTTGGGTCAGATCTCCGATATCAATAGGATGCTTGAAAGTTTGCGATGCCATCGCGGCGATGCTGGTCGCGCCCTCGGTTTCCGACATGAGCGTGTGGCACTGATTGCAATCTTTGCTGATGATCTTGCCGTCGGCGCTAACGTGCTGGCCATCGTGGCAGCGGAAGCAGCCGTTGAAGTAGTAGTGGCCAAGATTGTTGGGATGAGTCTCCCAGTTCAATTTCATTTCAGGAAATGTGGTGCGGCGGAAGATCTCCTGTATCTCGGTCACGGCGTTGCGAATTTCCAGCTGTTTGTTCCTGGCCGCGTCGGGGTACTTGCTCTCGTAAAAACTTTGTACGCCGCTGGCAATGCCGTGCATCGCTTCGTCCGTGGTCGCATAGGTGCCAGTGAGAACCGTTACCGCTTCTTGCTTGATGAAGGGGAGGGTGATGTCCAGACGGTGCGCCAGCAAAGATTGATCGACGGACTGATCGGGTGGAACATAAATGTGGGTTGGGCGATTGTGGCAGTCCACGCAGTCCATGTGATGGCGGGAAGATTTTGCAATCTGGTCCTTGCTGAGAGTGGAGTCTTTAGCGTAGTACTCCGTGACCCGGCCCTGCAGATCTTCCACGTGAATGTAGGGAATGATCTGGCGCTTCTCATCGGCCGCCACATAGTCAATTTTGTTGCCGATGTTCATGTGCCAGTGAATGCCTTCAGGTGCGCCGGTGGCCGGGTCTCCGCCGCCGGTCTTGATGATCAGGCGGATCTGACGCATGGTGTTTTGTTCGTCGTTGGCGTAGTGCGTGAAGACTTTGAGCTGGCCGCCATAGAACTTCTTAGGCCAATGGCACTGTTCACAGGTGTCTTGCGCGGGGCGCAGATTATGCACCGGGGTCGGGATGGGTCTGGGAAAGGTATTAAAAGTTGCGGCATAGACCTGGCGTGCTCCCGACAACTTTGATTTCACGTACCAGGTGGCGCCCGAACCAACGTGGCAGTCGACGCAAGCCACACGCGCGTGCGGAGAAAGCTTGTAGGCGGTGTACTCGGGATTCATCACCGTGTGGCATAACTGCCCGCAGAACTGCACCGAATCGGTATATTCATACGCCTTGTAGCTGCCCGCCGCGCTGACGGCGACAAACACGGTCAGAAAAGTCATGAACGAGATCACGGCACTGCGCTGGACGCGGTCATTGAGATCGATGCGAGGATAGAACTCGGTCGGCGCGATTTTCTTCCGCCGCTCGAGCACCACGCCCCCCAACATCAGCAGCAAGGCGAGAGCAAAAAATGCCGGCGCCACCATGTAAGCGAGGATCCCGATGTAGGGATTTGGCCGATCCGCGATGAGATCAAGCAGTACGAAGAGGAAAATATTGGCCAGACTGACGATGGCCAGCGCCACTCCGGCGAGGCTAATGGGATTGCGCAGCAACAGGCGCAAGCGGCGGCGGGGCTCTGGTGCAGGCGGCGGAGTTGGCTCAGTGCTCATGTTTTGTTTGGGAAACGACAGGTTCGTCTCCTTCTTCCTCTTCAACTTCTTTTTCTCCAGACGTGGCACCATCGCCGGAATCATCAAATGCGTTGGCGATCACGGCGCTGTCGAGTCCATGCTCGTCCTGATAGTGGTGTAGTGTCATTTTTCCATCCCACCACGCCCAATTCATCGGATAAACATCCGGGTCGAGGAACACCTGGTAGAAGTGCCATACGACGATTGCCAGCGTCGCCAGCACCGCTTCGTAGAAGTGAACGGCCGTCGCAACATCCAGCCACCAGCGGGGCAGGTGATTGCCGACGAGAACCTTGGCCCACAGCATGATTCCGGTCACAGCCATCACGATCATGCCCCAGACCAGAGCCCAGTATTCAGCTTTTTCCGCGTAATTAAAGCGGTCAAAGACGGGCTTGCGTGACGTGAAGCCCAGATAATAGCAAAGATTCTGCCATGCGCCCCGGACATCGTCGAGGGTGGGAAATAAATCACGGACCAATTTTCGTCCCTCGCCACTGAAAGTGATATCGAAAATGTGATAGACACTCACTCCAATGAGGGCGATGGCCGCGATGCGATGCACCAGTTGTCGGCGGTGCTCTCCGAGAGAGAGAGCGGCGGCAAACCACGAGTCAGGAAATTTCAACGCGAAGCCGGTGAGCACCAACACAATAAAACTGAGCAGCAGAATGGCGTGCTGGAGGCGGAAGCGCAGCGGCATACGCATCACGAAATTGTGCTGCAGTTTGCGGCGCGCAACGACTTTAGAGCGCCAGATGATGAAATTGTGCAGCAGCATGCCGCCAATCACCGCGAAGATCATGCCCAGATAGAAGCGACGAATCCAGCGTACCGCTTTACTGCCGACGTCGGCGGAAAGGGGCGCGTCCACGTGAACTTTCGCAGCCGTAAATTTTTCCGTAACTCCCGGGTGGCACTGGCCGCAGGTGCGCGCCAGATTGGCATGGTTGATGGTCGAACGCGGATCGCTGGAGGGAAGAATATTGTGCACTCCGTGGCAGCTTGCGCAATTCGCGACCACCTGTGATCCTCCGCGCGCGGCCAGGCCGTGATAGCTGGCCAGGTACGTGGTCTCGCGACGGCCTTCCACGCCGAACTCTTGCGTGAGTCGCATGCCTTCATGGCAGCGCGCGCAGGTGGCTGCGGCGAGATTCTGCGCGGCGACCGCGGAAGTGGGGTCGAGATGCGATTTGATGGAGTGGATACCGTGGCAATCGGTGCACACCGGCGCCTGCCAGTTACCCTTCGCAATGGCTTGTCCGTGGATGCTCTGGTTGAATTCCTTTGCGATTGCCCCGTGGCACTGGCCGCACGTCGAGGGCACATTAAATTTGAAGATGGGCGACTTCGCATCCTTGGCGTCAAGAATTTCGTGCGTGCCGTGGCAGTCGGTGCACACCGCGGCTTTTTCCGAGCCCGCCGCAGTGGCGTGTCCATGGATGCTCTGCGTGTACGAAGCCACCATCTGTTCGCTTTGTCCGCCGTCGTGCATCACAAATCTCTGGCTGTGACATGCGCCGCAAGTGGCAGGAATGTTGGTGTGATGTACGCGGGATTTGGGATCGCTGGCGGGCAACAGTTCATGCGGGCCGCCGTGGCAGTCGATGCAAGTGGCCGCCCGACTGTTTCCTCCCGCGACCGCCTTTCCGTGGAAGCTGCGATCGTACGCTGCCTGCTCGTCGGCATGGCAGGTCGCACAGTTGATCTTTAGAGGAAGGGTTTCATGTGCAGCAGTTTTTACGTCGGTGTGGCAGTCCACACAGGTGAACATGCTGCCGTGAATGGAATCTTTGAAATGTTGAGGATCGACATGCAAGCTGACCGGCTTGCCATTGACGTCATGGGTCAGCGAAGAGTCGCCGTGGCAAGCCAGGCATTCATCCGCGGTAGGTTTTGGAGGCTCCTTGCTCGCTGGCTGCTTGCCCGAGGCCTGCGCGATTCCGGCAGCAGAAAATAGGGTGAGGGCTACTCCAAGCGCAAAAATACTTCGTATTGTTCGCGTGGACATGCTCCCACCCACCGTTTCTTACGAATAACGATCTCCGAGCAGCGGCATCGCGGCCGCGTTCGACTACTTATTACTGGCCCATTATTACTTCAAGGTGCGAATGTAGGCGACCAGCCCCGCGATATCCGAGTCCTTCAGCTTGCCGCTGTAGGCTGGCATTTTGCCTTTGCCGTTGGTAATAATGGCGGTCAACTGAGCGTCGCTTTGCTTCTGCACGTCGGCAGAGGTGAAATCGTGCGCGCCCATTTTCACGCCCATGGTTGAACCCTTGCCGTCTGGACCGTGGCACATGGCGCACTTTGCTTTATAGGTTGCAGCCGCGTCCTGCGCCATTGCCGTCGACGAGCAGATTGCAATGACTCCGCTGGCCAAAAGGCTCACCAGGACGACACGAACCGAGAGATGTTTCATTGTTTTGCTTCCTCCTGAGGAAGTTTGATTCCGCACGATATCACGGAGCAAGGGCGGCACGGTATCGGGATTGCCCTTTTCGGAATGCACTTTCCGCAATTGGGTCTTCCGTTTCGCATCCTGAGAACTCGCTTGCAGGCCTAGGATCACATGCCTGCAAAAGTGAACCTATGGCAGAAGTCACGCCGCCGCGTGATGAGCCTCACAGTGACTTTTCCAGATCGACTGTGACCTTCATCACGGCACATCCGGTTCGGCGTGCAGTTTTGAAGGCTCGCAATCGAACGTTCTAATCTGTTGTTTCCCGAAGGTTCTTTATATCTGCTCGCCAAAACAGGAGTCTGTTAGGGTAGGTGCAATGCGCCCCCAGCCTCTCATCTGTGTCACGGATGTCGAAGCCAGCAGCCGGTGGTACCAGCGCCTGCTAGGCTGCCGTGGGGCTCACGGCGGCAGGCAATATGAGCAACTGGTGAAGGATGGCTGGCTCATCCTGCAATTGCACAGCTTTGAAGTTGAACATCATCACAGCCCGATCGGCAATCGCGCCGACGGACCCTACGGCAATGGTGTGCTGCTCTGGTTCGAGGTGGTTGACTTCGACGCGGTAATGCAGCGCGCTGCCGAAATGGGCGTCGAGATCGTGCTGCCCCGCCATCGCAACCCTCCCGATGGCGAAGGCGGACCCAACCATTGGGAGTGTTGGATGCGCGACCCGGATGGCTACACTGTTGTGGTAGCCAGCCCTTATGGAACCGCCGACGGTGCCTGGCGCCCGGGCCCTGATCTATTCACCTAGTCCCCCTGGCCGAACTCCAAGGTGTGTTTACAGCTTATGCTTGTTTCGGCTCACACAGGCTTGTGATTGTGATCACACGATCTATTCCCAGAAATTTCTAATATTGGGCAGTTCGCAAGACACGGGCGTAAACGTTGCCGACTCAGTGTGAGCTTAATCACTAATCCTCGTGACCCCATGCACGGCCCTCCGCAGCAGTCTCTGGCATTCTCGTTTCTTATTGAGGTGCCTTATGGCTCAAGACAATCGTGATGTTCTGGATGTACTCCGGTTCGAACTGAGCTTTCTGCAGGATGGAGGATACGGGCGATCTCCGCACGCGACGTGGCGAGCGCCGTCTATTTTTGAGGATTCTCCAACTTGCCCGAATTTCTGCGATCCCGCTCGGCCGCACCCTTGCGAGAATTGCCTGTTAGAGCAATTTGTTCCCCAGGATCGCCGCGACGAGGCCGTGCCCTGCCGCTTCATTGAATTGACGGCAGACGGTCAATCGTTGCAGGACTTCTATCGCACAGCGACGCAGGCTGATATGGAAGCGGCGCTGGCGGGCTGGCTGCGGAAACAAATTCAGAAGATTGAAGAAGAGCGTGGTCTCGTGCCAAAGCAGGGCGCAGCGTAGGGGAAAGCGCACTGGCGACGACGGTGTTCGGCGGATTCGAGTGACGCAACCGCTGAGAGTGAAGGATCTCTCGCGGCCAACCTAAGATCAGGAGAGCTAAGATTATGAGCGAAGAACATGCATATCGAGTAGCAGCGTGGTGGACTTCCGGCCGCACCGGTTTAGCTAAATCGGATTCCGCGCCCAACGCCATCCACTTCACGGCTCCAGCTGAATTCGGCGGCATGGAAGGCCGTTGGACGCCGGAAGAACTTTTGCTCGCTTCCGTCGCAAGTTGCTATACCACGACCCTGCGAGCGATAGCGGGCACTGCGCACTTCGACTTCACCGATTTGCAGGTCGAGGCCAGTGGCACAGTGCGTAAGGTCGACCTTGGCTACAGCTTTGCCGAAATCATCGTTCGTCCAAATCTCAAGATCGCCTCCGCGACCGAACGAGACCGGGCGCTGGACTTGCTGAGACGCGCAGAAAAGCTGTGCCTGGTTTTGCGCGCGTTAGGAACGAACGTGAAGTTTGAACCGCAACTAGAAATCGTAACCACCGAAGCTACGGTGTAAATGAAGCGATAGCCTGGTCGAGCTCAGAGTTGCAGCGACGCTGAAACTGACCCGGGATCGTTCATCCAGCGCAGCCGAAACCCTACTTTTTTGAAGATAGCCTGAGTGGCTAAGTTGTCGCGCAAGATTTCGCCGGAAAGTTTCTGGAACTTTTCTTCGCGCGCCACCCGAACCACGGTGGCAAGTAGTTCTGTTCCCAATCCCAGTCCCTGCCAGCGATCGGAGACCAGCACGGCAGCTTCGGCTTCCACGCGGCTGATCGCGCTAAATCTGCCCACGCCTAGTATTTCGCGTTGAGACGTTTCTGGATTGCTGCGATCGGCAACCATCGCGAATCCACGGTCATAGCTGCCAAAACAAATGCGCACCAGCCGTTCATGTTCCACCCGCGTGCTCAGACTCAAGGAACAAAAATAGCGCAGGTACACGCTGCGCTCGGAAAGTGTGGAGTGAAACTGCACCATGAGCGGCTCGTCTTCCGGACGAATCGGCCGAATGGTCACAGCGGTGCCATCTTTCAGCCGATGCTCCGAGACATACTGCATGGGATAGGGTCGAATGGTGGCGCGCGGCAGTTGCGCCGCCGTCATGGTGGAATCGTGCACTACGACGCGCGCATCCAGCGCCAACAGATTCTCTGCGGTCGCCAGCAGCGGATTGATATCGATTTCCTTAATCCAGGGCTGCTCCATCACCAACTGGCTGAAGCGCACCAGCAGCCCTTCAAGAGCGATAATATTCACGGGTTTGCGACCGCGCACGCCCAGCAGAGCCGAATAGATTCTCGTCTGTTCCATTAACCGCTGAGCCAGAGTTGTGTTTAGCGGAGGCAGGGCGAGCGCGTGATCCCGGTAAATCTCGACCATCACGCCGCCGGAGCCGAATAGAATGACCGGCCCGAATTGCGGATCGAGGGTGCTGCCCAGAATCAACTCGTATCCGTCGCGACTGATCATCGGCTGCACAGTGACTCCGGCAAAATGTTCGGCGCCGGCTTTTTCTGTGACCGAAGATTGAATCGCCCGATAGGCGTGGCGAACCTGGTCTGGTTTCTGCAAGTTCAGGCGCACTCCGTCGACGTCAGTTTTGTGCGCGATGGTATGAGAAAGAAGTTTCAGCACTACCGGATACCCGATTTCCGCGGCGCAAACAACCGCTTGTTCTTCGTCTTGTGCCGTGCGCGTTTCCACAACCGGAATTCCGTAGTCGGCGAGGAGTTGTTTGGCCTCAAATTCGTTGAGCATGGTCCTGCCGCTCTGTCGCGCGCGTTGCACCGTTTCCGTCACTTTTGTGCGCGCTTCGGAGGAGACTGCCGAACCTTCCAGCAGCGCCGGTGTTTCGTACAGTCCGCGCAAGTTGTAGGTGTAGCGCCACATGTAGGTGAAGGCCCGCGCAGCCGTGTCAGGATAAGAGAACGTAGGAATTCCGGCGGCATTGAGAATCGCAGTCCCTTCGGCCACACCGGCGCCGCCCATCCAGCTGGCCAGCAGTGGTTTGGCGGAGGAGTGCGAGAGTGCACGCATTTTTTCCGCCACCTGCGTCGGATGTGCCAGCCCCTGGGGCGCTACGATGGCCAGCAATCCGTCGCTCGCTGGATCTTTCGACGCAACCTCGACTGCTTTCACGAAGTGCTCAGCATCCGCGTCCGCCAACACATCCACGGGATTGCTGTGGCTCCAGTGTGCCGAAAGAAAACTATCCAGCTCCTTCAGAGATGCGGAAGAAAGAACGGTGAGCTCTCCTCCGGTCGCCATGAGCGAGTCCGTCGCCAGCACTCCGGGACCGCCTGCATTGGTCACGATGGTGAGGTGAGGACCGCGCGGCCGAGGCTGCTTGCTCAACACCTCCGCCATGTAAAAAAGGTCCGCAATATTCTGCACCCGCAGCACACCGCAGCGCCGAAATGCCGCGTCCAGCACTTCATCGCTTCCCGTCAACGCTCCCGTATGCGAGGCAGCCGCCCGCGACGCTGATTCCGAACGTCCTGCTTTGATAACGATAATGGGCTTGCTCAGCGCGGTTTCCCGCGCCGCCGAAAGGAACGCTCGCGCGTCACCCACCGATTCCATGTAAAGCAGGATGCTCTTGGTGTGGGGATCGTCTCCGAAGTGATAAATGAGATCTCCCCACCCGACGTCGAGCATGGAGCCAGTCGAAACCACGGCGCTAAATCCAACCTGTTCGCTCAGGCTCCAATCCAGAATCGAAGTCAGCAGCGCGCCGCTCTGACTCAAAAATGCGACACTGCCTTTTTGCGGCATTGACTTCGCAAAGGTGGCGTTCAACCCAATAGTCGGATTCATAAAGCCCATGCAGTTGGGACCGACCAGGCGCAGGCCTCCGCGCTGCAGGTGTTTCTGAATTTCTTCTTCCAGGCGCGCGCCTTCGCTGCCCTGTTCGCGAAATCCGGCAGAGATCACGACCGCCGACTTCACTCCTGCGTCAACGCACTCGCCGATAATGCCGGGCACGGTTTGCGCCGGCGTCACGATCAGTGCAAGATCGACTCCTCCAGTGATTTCGCCGATACTTTTGTGGGTTTTGATTCCCAGTACTTCCCCGTGCGTGGGACTCACAGCATAAACCTGGATGGGGAACTTGCTTTCCAGCAAATTCGAGACGACGCTTCGCCCGACCGTGCCGGCGCGATCGGTCGCTCCGATCACAGCCACCGAACGCGGGCAAAAGAGCGAATCGAGACCTCCGCGAGCCGGAGTGGCGGCGGTGTAAAGCTTGCCAGCGGGCGATAGTGCGGTGGCGCTCGTTACGTCACTCAAAGAGTTCCTCTCGCTAACCTGGATGGGGACATTTTTTCACAACTTGAACGAACCAACTTAAACGAATCAAGGCGAAATAGGGTTGGCGGACAATATGCGCCGTAAGCCCCAGGTCTCGTTTCGCGAGACCTGGGCGGAATCTGCCATGCTTTCACCATTTTCGGCGGGCCCGTGAGACACACTATGCGGAGAATCACGCGGGCTTGTGACAGCGATCACAGTCAGAAATGGGGACAGCAATTCGAATTCAAAGGGAGGTGCACAGTGCGCGCCCCTTATGGTCTAAATATTCTCGATAACTGCCTTACCTGTCCGGTAAGGGAAGAACATCTTTTTTGTAATCTTTCCGTTCAAGCCGGACAACGACTCAACGAAATAAAATCCACTGCTGTCTATCCGAAAGGAGCGACGCTCTTTATCGAAGGGCAGCAATCTCGAGGCGTGTTTGTACTGTGCGCCGGAAAAGCAAAACTTTCTACCTCTTCCCGCGAAGGCAAAACCATCATCACCAAACTTTCCGGGGCAGGCGATGTTCTGGGACTGAATTCGGTCGTTTCCAATCGACCCTACGAAGTTACCGCTGAAATGATGGAACCCGGCCAGGCCAATTTCATTCCCCGCGATTCTTTACTGCAATTCCTGAAAGACAACGGAGAAGTAGCCTTGCGGGTCGCTGAACAATTGAGCCGCAATTACTACACCGCGTTCGAAGAGATTCGCACTCTCGGTCTCAGTACCTCGCCCTCGGAGAAGTTTGCCAAGTTGCTTCTGTCATGGTCGAGCCAGTCCCCGTCGAACCAGGCCCCGCAAACCGACGGGCCGTTGCAGATAAAGCTCACCCTCACGCACGAGGAAATTGCCGAAATGATCGGCACCACCCGGGAAACCGTCAGCCGCCTATTTTCTGATTTCAAGAAGAGGCAGTTGCTTCAGCTCAAAGGGTCGAACCTGCTGATCCGCAATCGATCGGCGCTGGAAAAAATTGTGCAGTCCTGAACGCCGGGAACCCGGCTGGCCGTGGGTTTCGTGCGGTTGAAGGCCTCTTCCGGTTGCAGGATCGGCCATTGGTTGATGGGGAACTGGGGCGTCGCCAAAGGTTGTCGAAAGAACTGTCCCTCCCCGCGCGACGCCCTCCCTTTTATCCCGCGACTGTCAACACCGGGCACGTGGCTTCCCGAATGACTTCGTGGACAGTAGTCCACGGGATGTGGGCGGCCATCCTCGGCGATGTGGTCTGGTTCGCTCCCATCACGATCAAATCAACGTTGAACTTAACACTTGCCCTCAGCACTCCCTCTGCCAGGAAATCGGTTCCTACGATATAGCGGGGCTCTTGCTCCAGGCCCGTTTCCGCAGGCAAACATTTCTTTAACTGCTCGAGGGCTCGTGCGCGGGACGTTCCCTCCCACTCCTGCACCGTGTCAGCGGCCGCCGTCGCCGGTGCATAAGAGCACATATTCGCAGAGGTCGATGGGATCGGAGGGATCATGTGCAACAGAATCAGTTTTGCTTGCTGGGCTCTGGCCAGCGCCAAGGTCACCGGCATAGCTTTCGCGGACCCCTTGCCGAAGTCGGTCGCAAATAGAATCGTGTGAAATCCCGCTTTACGAGTGAACGCTGCAATCTCTACCTGCGGACCGATTGTCATCACCGGGCAGGTCGCGACACGCAGGAGTTCCTCGGCTACGGAACCGAGAGCCAGCTTATGAACACTTCCGCGCCCTCGCGTGCCGATGACCAGAAGATCAATCGCTTTCTCTTCAATTACCGACTCAACCTGTGACTCAACGTGTCCGTGCCTTACGAAAACTTCGATTTTCCGCTCGGGTTTCAATTCATCCAGCAGCGCCGTGATCTGCTTTTCGGCGGCAATGCGCTCCAAGTCAAGTTCTGGCGGATTGTCCAGCGCCGCATACTTGCGATTCGCGTGCAATACATGAACCACGGATAACTGTGCATTGTTTTCTTCCGCCAGCGTGAGCGCCTCGCATAGAGCTCGGCGGGAAGGTTCCGAGAAATCCGTTGCCACCAGAATGTTTCGGAAAGCCACACTGCTCACTGACGGTTTTAATGCGAACGGTTTTAATGCGGTATTCATTTCGGCGACGGTCATAAAACCTCCTTTACCGCACCCACTTCAAACGTCCTCGCGGCCAACACTTGCGGCTCGTGTGCGCCATCTTCTTCCTTCGGTCTCACCTTTCGACGCAGTCGGCGCGGGTGGCGCCTTCTGGACGGCCAGGCTTACCACTTTCACCGTGGAACCCGCCCAGATTACCGTCATCTCTTGGGCACAACGGGGGCAAAGCCAGAATCGCTCATGCAGTCCCGGATACAACATTCCCACGGCAATTTGTACGTCGGGGGTTGGCGCGAGGTAGAAAATTCGTCCCTCGTGCAGATAACGAAAGGTGTTAGAACAGTCGGGATTGACGCACTTCGACAGCATGGCGCACTCCTGCCAGCCGCATGCTCAAAGAGTATTTCATTTCCGGCAGGAATGAGGTGATAGTCGATACGAAACTATGTGATATCCATCACCTGTTTCGGCACTCGCGAAGGGCCTTCCCAGATTGAACTCCTTGCTGGTTTACAATCGCTTGCTCGGTGGCGAAGCAGCCGCAGAGTGGTGAAGATAAACAAAAAGTGTCGACCGCAGGCTCGGTTCAGCACCGATTGGCAGACGGCTTGCGCGCATTTCTAAAAGATAATATAAGCGCCTTCCATTGGTCACAGAAACGATGGGCAGAGAAACGCGAGCAGAGAGATGATGAGCAGGGAAACGCGAGCAGAGAAATGACTCAAATCCGTTGCTCCGCTCTTCTCTTCGACCTGGACGGTGTTCTCATTAACTCAACTCCGGCGGTCGCACGTGTCTGGCGACGCTGGGCCAGCGAGCATGGCTTCGATCCGGAAGAGGTCCTCGGTCGCGCTCATGGGCGCCCCAGTCTCTCCACGGTTCGCGAATATCTTCCCAACGCCAATCATGAACTCGAGAACCGCGAGGTCGAACGGCGCGAAATCGCAGACCTCGAAGGAGTCATTCCATTGCCCGGCGCACTCGAATTGCTGGCCAGCCTTCCCCAGGACCGCTGGACCATTGTCACCTCCTGTACGCGTCCACTCGCGGAAGTGCGCATTCGAGCGGCCGGCCTTCCGCTGCCCAAAAATCTTATTACCTCCAACGACATCACACACGGAAAGCCGCACCCCGAGCCATATTTAAAGGGTGCATCTTTGCTCGGATTTCCCCCGTCGGAGTGCGTCGTGCTGGAAGATGTTCCGGCCGGCGTACGCGCCGGAAAAGCTGCCGATGCGAAAGTGATCGCATTCAAGACCACGGTACAGGAATCTGCATTACGCGAGGCGGGCGCCGATTGGATCTTGAACAACTGCGCCGATATTCGCCTGCTCGATCATAGCCTGCTAGATCATGGCCCGCTCGATCGTGGCAACGAATTGAAATTGGCCTTGAGGGAAACTCAAGAATCGAACTCGGGATAGGCGTTTTTTTCTACGTATTGTTCTCTGCTAGCGCCTTATTCTTACCGTTTGATGTAGCCAGCTCTACCCCATTCTCCGTATCGTGAATGAACTAGCCCCGGCGGTAGACTGTCGGGTTGTTACTCTGAGAATATTCGAAAGTGAGATCACCCCATGAAACAGAAGCTCGTGATTTTGTTCGCCGGTTTGCTCGCGCTTACCACTCTTGGCATCGCCCAAGACACTCAACCTTCCTCGAAGGCCCAGGAGCGAATTATCAAAGAAGTCCGCCATGAGTTGCTGATGCTGCCCTACTTCGGCGTCTTCGACTTCATCGCATTTAAGGTGGATGGAAGCACCGTCACCCTGCTCGGCGAGGTCGTACGGCCCGTCCTGAAATCTGACGCTCAGAATGCGGTGAAGCACATTGAGGGTGTTGAAAACGTCGTGAACCAGATCGAAGTTCTTCCGCCGTCTTCCATGGACGATCGCCTTCGACTGCAGCTTTTCCGCGCGATCTACCAATATCCGGCGCTGCAAAGGTACGAACTGGGCGTGCAGAAGCCGATCCGTATTATCGTCAAGAATGGCCGCGTGACTCTTGAGGGAGTGGTCGACAGCGAGGGCGATAAAAATCTCGCCGGCGTCCGCGCCAACGGCGTTCCCGGCATCTTCTCGGTCACCAACAATCTGCAAGTGGCGACTCAGTAAGGGGAGAATGCGCTTGCGAGAGGACGCCTTCCGGCGTCCTCTCTTCTATTCTTCAAGCTGGTAGCGGAACTCGGTTAGCCCTTCACCAGGATGACGCTGGCGTCATCGTGCAGCCCACTACCGTCGGCAAACGACAGCACGTCATTGAGAAGGCTCTCGGCGGAGGCGTTGGATCGCGAAAAGTGTTCCTGAAGACGCGCCAATCCATACTCTTCGTCCCTTTGATTTTCCGCCTCGGTAATGCCGTCGCTGTAAAAGACCAGGCGAGAACCCATGGGAAGCTTCACTTCCACCTCCGAGAAATCACCTCGTCCCAGTCCCAAGGGGATTCCTCGCTCCACGTCGAGAAACTGGGCCGACGTACCCGTCATCAAGAGTGGCTGGGGGTGGCCGGCATTAGCGAAGGTCAGAGTCCGCTGAACAGGATCAAGCACGCCGTACACCATGGTCACAAAGCGACCAGCCGGGAAGTCCTCGACCAGAAGGCGATTCAGCTTCGCCAGCACCTCGCCCGGAGTGCACGCGGCCTCGACCAGGGATCGCAAGATGCCACGAGTGGCCGACATGAGCAGCGCGGCCGCGGTTCCCTTGCCGGAAACGTCGGCCAGCACTAGACCCCAACGGCCTTTGTCCATGGGAATGAAGTCATACCAGTCGCCGCCCACAGCGCCGACGGGAATGGAAAGCCCGGATACATTGAAACCAGGAATGGAGGGAGATGTCTTTGGGAGAAGCGCTTGTTGAATGATGCGGGCCTCCCGAGCCTCATGCGTCATCTGCTCCCTTTGCCGCTGCTCCTGTTGAAATCGCCGAGCGTTGTGAACGGCCACGGCCACATCGCTGCACAGCGCTTGCAGCAGCCGCAGCTGGCAGGGAGTGAAGGCATCCAGTTCGTGGTGGGAGGCGGTGAACACGCCCACCAATTGACCCTCTACATGGAGGGGGATCGCAACTTCTGAGAGCGTGGAGTCTTCACAGCCAATGTAATACGGGTCCTGACGCACATCAGGCGCGTAATGCATCTGACCGGTGGATGCGACGAATCCAACCATGCCTTTGCCAATTTTCAGGCTGTGGCCGGGGCCGTGCATTTCGCAGCCTGCACAGCCATGGGCGCACGCAAGCGACAATTCGCCACGCTCTTCGTTGTGCAGGTAGATGTCAGAATCCACACATCCGAACGATCGGGCTATCTCGTTCACAACCTTATCCACGAGCTGGTCGAGGTCAAGAATAGAGCTGATTTTCTGAGCGGCCTTCTGCACCTTGAGAAGATCTTCCACCTGATCCAGGTTAAGATCGCGGGGGATTGAAGGAGGCGGCGCTGTGAAGTTTGGACTGGCTGCCATGGGTCTGCTCCAAAGAAATAACTTACAACCGCAACTTATAACCAAAGATGATCGATTCGATGGTTAGGACTCTTTTCTTGCCAGACCACGGCGCGCTTTTTGCCAACCATTCTGGGCGAGTGAACGGCAAACCAGAAGTGATTCTTAAGTTAGCGCTTATGAGTTAGGACAATCCCCGGCTGTTCGGTCGGGCAAAGCTCGACCGGCTCCTTCCCGCGTATAATGCTCCCGGATTCGACTTCCGCCTCGACGCGGAGCCCTCGGAGGAACGCCATCATGAGTTTTCATGCTATGAACCGCCGTAAGTTTCTTGAAACCGCAAGCACCGTTACAGCCGCCACGCTGCTGAGCAGCCGCCTGGGCTGGGCTGCCGGCGAACACAAAATTGAAAAGATTGGAGTTCAGCTCTACACGGTGCGCGATCTGATGAAAACTGATTTTGACGCGACCCTCGCCAAAGTTGCGCAGATCGGCTACAAAGAAGTTGAGTTCGCCGGCTATTTCGGCCGCACTGGCGAGCAAGTCCGCGCCGCGGTCGAGAAGAACGGTCTTTTGCCGGTTGGCACTCACGTCCAGTACGACGAACTCGACGAGAAGTTTCCCTCTGTCATCGAGACCGCTAAGACTATCGGCATAAAATACATTGTCTGCCCCTGGATTCCCGAGGAACTGCGAAAAAATCCTGACATCTGGAAACAGGCGGCCGCGAAATTCAATCACTGCGGTGAACAGAGCAAGAAAGCCGGGCTGCAGTTCGCCTATCACAATCACTGGTTCGAATTTCTTCCCGTCAACGGCAAGTTGCCCTACGACGAACTTCTCAAAGAGTGCGACGCCAACCTGGTGAAGATGGAAATGGATCTCTGCTGGATTACCGCAGCGGGAGGCGATCCGCTCAAATATTTCAATCTCTATCCCGGACGATTTCCACTGGTTCACGTCAAGGATTTGAAAAAACTTCCTAAGATCACGGAGGGCGGTTCGCAGAACTTCGGCGACACCGTGGACCTGACCGCAGTCGGCAGCGGCATCATCGACTGGAAGAGGATTTTCGTACACTCCGAGAAAGCTGGGATCAAGCACTACATCGTCGAGCACGACAAGCCCACCGATGCCTATGCCAGCATCACTGAAAGTTACGAATACTTGAACAAGCTGCGCTGGTAGTGGGCCGCAGAAAGAAATCTACCTGTGGCTAATTTTTGAAAGGGCGTGGCTTCCCGCCGCGCCCGAAGTTCCACACAATTGCCGCGGCTCTAGCCGCCGGGGTCGAATTACAATGGGGAGAAATGCAGGTCCGGCGTACTCCCAAAACTTATGATGTTTGCATTATCGGCTCCGGTGCCTCCGGCGGGACCGCTGCCAAGGTGCTCACCGAGGGCGGTCTGAGTGTCGCACTGCTCGAAGCGGGGCCTCCGCTCGTTCCCGAGACCGACTTCAAAGAACATGTCTGGCCTTACGACTTGCCGCATCGCGGCGCGGGCGTGGGCGGCAGAGCAAACCAAGGGCTCAATGATGAATTCCTCGCCCCCAACGGCGCTTGGGAAATCGAAGGTGAACCGTACGTCTCCGCTCCCGGCTCAACTTTCCGCTGGTTTCGTTCGCGCATTGTCGGCGGACGCACCAACCATTGGGGACGCATTGCCTTGCGCATGGCTCCGGTGGATTTCAAAGTCCGCTCCCACGACGGCATGGGCGACGACTGGCCGATCAGCTACAACGACGTTGCTCCGTACTACGACAAAGTCGAGTCGTATATCGGAGTCTTCGGGACAAAAGAAAATATTCCCAGCGCTCCCGATGGAATTTTTCTGCCGCCGCCCAAGCCCCGCTGCACTGAAACCATCATCAAGAAGGCCTGCGACAAGCTCAACATCCTGTGCGTTCCTTCGCGCCTGGCAATCCTGACCCAGCCCCACAATGGCCGCGCAGCCTGCCATTACTGCGCCCAATGTGGTCGAGGATGCCTCACTGCTTCCAACTTCAGTTCGAGCCAGGTCATGATTCCTCCCGCGGAAAAGACCGGACGGTTCACTCTGATCACCGGTGCCATGGCGCGAGAACTGGTCGTAAACAAAGAAGGGAAAGTGGAATCGGTTTCCTACGTCGATAAAGCCACGCGCGAAGAGCGCCGTGTGCATGCGCGGGCTTTCGTCGTAGCTGCCAGCGCCTGCGAATCTGCACGCTTGCTATTGAATTCCAAATCAACACTTTTTCCCGACGGCCTGGCCAATTCCTCTGGAGTTGTCGGCCGCTATCTGATGGATACCGTCGGCAGCAGTGGCGGAGGATATTTTCCCGCGCTCGAACGCATGCCGGCGCACAATCACGATGGCGTGGGCGGCATGCACCTGTATATGCCATGGTGGAAATTCGATCGCAAGAACGATTTCCTGCGCGGCTATCACACCGAGTTCGGGGGCGGACGCGGCATGCCCGGTGTGGGCAACTATCATGACCTGTGCGATCAGTTTGAAGGTTATGGTTCCGCTCTGAAGCAGGAGTGCAAGAAGAAATACGGGACATACATTGGATTTGCCGGCCGTGGCGAAATGATTCCCAACGAGAATTGCTATTGCGAAATTGATCCTGCGGCAGTCGATCAGTGGGGCATTCCCGTGCTTCGCTTTCACTGGAAGTGGAGCGACAACGAGATCAAAATGGCGAAAGACATGCAGGAAACCTATCGCGAAATCGTTGAAGCCGCCGGCGGAATGTACATCACGCCAAAGCTTGCCCACGAAACCAATCCTTACGGGATTGAGCGGGCGGCATGATCATTCACGAAGTGGGCGTCGTGCGCATGGGCGAACACCCCGCCACCTCTGCCTTGAACCAGTACTGCCAGGCGCATGACGTGAAGAATTTATTTGTGACCGATGGAGCCTGCTTCGTTACCAACGCCGATAAGAATCCCACGCTGACCATCATGGCGCTGACCTGGCGAGCTTCCGATTATTTGCTGGATCAGGCGAAGAAAGGAAATCTGTAGCCGGAGCCGTCTATGTCCCTTTCACGACGCGACATTCTCAAATCGCTCACTATGACAGCCGTGACCGGCTCCGTATTGCGAGTGATTCCGCTGGAGGCGGCCGCGTACGCGCATCGCATGGTGCAGGCGGAAAAAGCCGCGGCGGAAGATCAGGTCTATGCGCCGAAGTATTTTTCTCCTCATGCGTACAAGACGCTGCAAGCTCTGTGCCAAAGCATCATTCCGTCGGATGACGACGCGAAGGGAGCGATCGAAGCGGGCGCGCCTGAGTTTATCGACCTGATCACTAGCGAAAACCAGGACTACCAACTCGCCCTCGGCGGCGGCCTGATGTGGCTCGACAACACTTGTGTCGATCGCTACGGCAAAGTTTATCTAGATTGCACTCCAGCCCAGCAGAAAGAAATTCTCGATCTCGTCGCCTACCGCAAGAACGCGAAGCAGGATCCCAGCCTCGGCCAGGGCGTGGAATTCTTTGCACTCTTGCGCAAGCTCACAGCCGACGGATATTTCACCAGCGAAATAGGCATCGCGTATCTGGGCTACATCGGCAACACGTTTGTGAAAGAGTTTCCCGGTTGCCCACCCGTTCCCGGTCTGTAAAACAATGTGTGAAGGGATTGTGTGGAGCGGGCGCCCCCGCCCGCTGCCTTTGACTTTGGTTTTCGTTCGCTGAGGGAGTGGGGATTATGAGTGTAATCGGGATGTTTCGCCAGTTATGCGCTGCTTCCGTTCAACCGGCGAACCCATCTGAAAACGGCAGACGGTGAGACAATTAGGGTAATGATTGAAGGCACGTGCAAACTTTGCCTTGAGACGAAACCATTACGGGAGAGTCATTTCATTCCGGCCGCGCTTTATCCGAGGACGCGCAAGCCGAGCTTTGCAAGTCGGAATCGCCGACTTGTGGCTCTCGACTCCAAAGACAAGCACATCAAGGATTATGTACTTTGCTCCGACTGTGAGCAACGGTTCGACCGCAACGGAGAATCGGAGGTTTTGTATTGGGTGAGTCCAAAGAGTAAGACCTTTCGCCTCGGTGAACGGTTGAAGGTTGCCTTACCTCGCGATTACGACCCAAGCGATCCCGACCAGTCCATTAATCGTTACTCGGGCACTGATATTGGGGTGGACATGGATAAATTCGCCTACTTCGTAATCAGCGTCATTTGGCGAGGCACTGCACACGACTGGGTGTTGCCGGATGGTAGCGTGCGACCACACGATGCCTTAGGCGCTTTTGTCGAGCCGATGCGTTTGTATTTACTGGGACAGGCCCCGTTCCCAACGGACACTTCCGTTATTGTCATCGTCGGCAGCGATGATGAATCTCGCAAGGTCTGGACCATTCCGACAGTGCATGTAGAAGCGAATTGTCTTAACTTCCGTTTTCACACTTTCGGTGTTTTGTTCAGAGTCCTTATAGGCTATCGGCAGTGGGACTACCTCCGCGATCAAAGCTGTACATCTCCCCGAAAGTGTATCTTCCTCGGAAGCATGAAGCACAGGATGCCGGAGATCATGCAGATATTCGAAGATGCTGTCAGCAAAGCCGAACAGCCAGACTGATTCTCTCGCCTCACGTGCCAAAATTGTGCGTAGCGCTCATTGAACCCGTCAGCAGTGGTAATGGGCGGTCACACTCAAGACCCGGTTTAGCGCAGTGCGGGCTCTCCTGATGTCTATCTCCCACAAAACAAGCCATATCCATCCCTAGGGAGTTAGTTCGAATTAGGATATAATTTAATCCATTAATGGAGTCTCAAGATGTATGCTCTGGCTGCAGTACCCGATATCGGCCTCGACCTTCGAAAGTTGCCCGACCTGGCCGATGCAGCCACGCGTGCGCGCCTCAGCCCTTCGGCCATCTCCGCATTCTTCGCCATTGTCGAGAAGTGGGAACTGCGCAACGAAGATGCGATGGCACTTCTCGGCGGCACATCTCACGGGCGCTACTACGAACTGAAGAAGAATCGCAAAGGACTGCTCTCGCAGGATGAGCTGACGCGCATCTCGCTGCTGATCGGAATCTTTAAGGCGCTGAACATTCTCTTCAGCCGGCGGCTCGCGAACCAATGGACCACACGCCCGAACTCAAATCCGATGTTCAACAATGCCCCGCCATTGGAATTGCTGGCTCGCGGCGGAGTGCCCGGCATGATCGGCGTTCGCCGACTGCTCGATCATCGTCGCGGCGGCAAGTAATTCTGCGAACGAATCTTGTGCTCGGAACTTCTTTCATCGATCAGCGCGACACCCATCGCCTGATTCCTGCTCAGTTTGCCGATGACGGCGCGTCCGTGCTCACTCGCCTCAGCGAGGATCCCAAAATTCTGGAGGGCATCTTCGAACTCGACAATGCCACCAACGACCGCCTGCTGGCCGAATCGCGACTTTCGCCGGGAATTGACGAAAGGGAACTGGTCTTCGGCATTCCTTCTTATCGAATTATCAATGCGGCCTTTTGCCATCCATCGCCGTTCGGATCGCGCTTCAACTCGGGCGAGCGCGGCGCGTTGTACGCGTCGTTCGAACTGGAAACATCGCAGGCCGAAGTCTCTTATCACCGTCAGCTATGGCTGCAAGAGACCGCGTGGGATGAGGAAGACGAGGCTGACTACCAGGACTATCTTGCGGACTTCCGCGCGGAGTTTCACGAGCTGCGTAATACAGATCTCCGCAGTAAAGATCATCGCAATAAAGATCGTCGCAGCAAAGACCGTCCCAGTAAAGATCTGCGCGCTGAAAACGACTACGCCGAATGTCTTTCGCCGACAAGTTATGTGGCTTCGCAGGCGCTCGCGAGCCAGTTGCTCGAATCAGGCTCCGCGGGCATTGTCTATCCGTGCGTACGGCGAGCAGGAGGAACCTGCATCGCATGTTTTCGCCCCGTGCTGGTCACGAATGTGCGCAAGCGCAGCGTCCTCACATTCATCTTCCGCGACTCGCACACTCCCCCGACCATTCGCAGAGTGTAAAGGCGCAAAGCTGACAGCTCATAACTAGTAGCTCACAGCTCGGAGCTCAAAGCCTCACGCCTTCCCAAACGGATCTTCCAGCGACAACGGCTTCGGCGTGAACAACTCTGCGCCGTTCTCGGTGACGTGCATGTCGTCTTCAATCCGAACGCCGAACTCCCCGCGAATATAAATTCCCGGTTCGTTGCTCGTGGTCATATTCGCCTGCAGCTTGGTGGGATTGCCGCGAACCAGGTAAGGCCATTCGTGGCCATCCACACCCATGCCGTGGCCAAGGCGGTGAGTGAAATATTTGTAGTCAGGGCCATATCCTCCGTCCGTAACCACTTTGCGGGCCGCGGCATCTACCGAGCCACATTCCGCTCCCGGCCGCGCCGCAGCCAGTGCAGCCGACTGCGCACGCAGCACAATATCGAACACGCGATTCATTTTGTCGGAAGCCTTGCCGAGAACGAACGTCCGCGTGATGTCAGATTGGTAGCCTTCAACGGTGCAGCCATCGTCGAGCATGATGATCGAACCTTCGCGGATCACCTGTGGCGCAGCCAATCCGTGCGGATACGCAGTGGCTTCGTCGACCATCACACTGGCCTCGCCTGGAAATCCCAGCTGGCGATAAGCTGCATCGATCAGATTGGAGACATCCCGCTGCGCCATGCCCGGATGCAGCGAACGAAACACCGCCTCATAGGCCGCGAGCGTCACCTGCGCGGCCAGCCGCATCAATGCGACTTCGTGAGCGCTCTTGATCATGCGGCATCCGGCGGTCACAGGGGTCGCGCTGGCGATTGTGGTTTGTGGCGCGGCTTTGCGGATGCCGTCGGCAAACACGAAGCGCACCGTCTCCTCGATCCCAAGTTTGCCGGTGGAAATGCCGCGATCTTTTAATCCCTGCGCAACGCGTTGGTATGGGCTCTCATCTTCTTGCCAAACTCGAATGTCGGGTTGCTCGCCACCGGGTGTGTTGGCCATCTGTTCGCGTGCCCGTCCCTCTTCAAAAGTCGGACACACATAGAAACCCTCGCCTATAGCTGGCATGACGAGCGCGAACAAGCGCTCACCACCCCACCAGCGAATGCCGGTGAAGTATCGCAGTGATGTGCCTTCCATCAGCAACATGGCGTCCAACGCGTTTTCGCGCATGAGCTGGCGTGCGCGATCCTGGCGGGCTTGCCGCTCTTCTTTCGAAATTGGTGTGGCTTCGCTTTTGCGCGATTGCAATTTCGCCAGCGACGGCGGCAGGGACGCACCTGTTTCCTGAGCTGCGGCTTTGCTAACCAGAGAATGGGATGCCATCGCCACGCCAGCCGTTACACCGCCAGCTTCCAGAAATCGTCGCCGCGAGATCATGAATCCTCCGAAGATTGGAAATAAAGTCGGGCCATTATAGGGGAATTGCAATCTGCGAGTTCAGATCGCAGATTAATGCGCAAACCTGATTATGCGCAGAGCTGAAAGAGAAATGCCGGAAGAAGGACTCGTTTCGCTTCGAGAGATGGGCAAGTGCATTCTTTTAATACGTTTACCCAGTTATAAGTATATATATGTACATACAATATGGTATTTCTAGTCGGGACCATCAAATCGATAGCGCCTAGTCGCGCAGGATGCCCTTTGCGGGGCCGGAAACGGTCCTGGCATCGACGATCGATGGCGGAGCCAGGGAAACAAAGTCCTCCGCATCAAAACTACGCTTCCTGTAGGCGGTACGAAGCCCTCTACGACTTTTCAACCACTTAGACGAAGACTCAACAACTTAGGAAAAATTCGGAGAGAGCCTCGACCGCATCGGTGAATGTAAACGTCGCGATATCACGCCTTGAGCTGAAAGAATCCATGTTCGATGAGTCGTATCAGTGCGACGTACGAATGTATTGCCCTGGCGTATACATTTGCGAGCCGGAAGGGGCGACGACTCGCTTCTTGACCCCATCCTCCACTAAAACCAATCCTTCCCGCGTGTCTACGGCACAGCCGCCTCCGGCTGTGGCCATATTGATCTTAATTTCAGAAGCTCCCGAATCCCATCGCCATACTTCGCGCCCGTCTTCTACGCTAAACGCGATCAGCACACCGCCCCGGGTTGCGAAACCTAAACTGTTATCGCCCAGCACCATTTCATCGTGGAGAGGCCCAGCATACTTCGGCAATGGGAATTTGTACGCGACCTCACCATCTTCCGTAATTCGATAGACGAATTCGTCAGGGGAGCTTATTACCTTTCGTGGTATGTCCGTGTGCGACCACCGAACCGAAAGGAGGACACCGCCAAAACCGTCAGGGATAATGTCGCCCGTTGGCGACATAACTGTTACCGGTGCGGCGAATGACGCACGCTCTTGCCTGGATTCGTCGACCATCGTTGCCTTCTGCGATCCTTCAGAATGAATCTGCCAGAGCACTAACCTGTCGTCGCGGGAGAAATAGACCTTTGCGGGATCGATCACAGAACCAGCGGCACACTTGTCAGTTCCGACCCTCCAATCGTTCTCGGTGAAGGCTGCATAAGCAAAACCGTCGGTATTCACAAAAAGACCACTGGTGAGAATGCGCAGGCCATGGGTAACCGAACGGCCTGGAGCGCAGATAATCTTGTCTCCAGACCGCGTAATGTTAATTTCACTTTCTTCGGAGGCTGGAATCTTCAAGCTGAAATCCTCGGCTCCGGTGGCTCCGTCGAGCGCAGTGATCGTGGCCCAGGTTCCATCCACGGCTTGATTCAGCACGTGTAGCGTGTTGCTGTAGTTGAGCGCGTGCCCTTTCCGAACCCCTGCAAACTTGCGGTGCCAAAGAGCTTTTCCGTCCTTGCCAACCACGTACAACGTGTAGGAATCAGGGCGTATGGCGGCTAAAATCGCACCTCCCAGGTCGTCACCGCAAACAAACTCGACCTTACCAGGTGCTTCCGGCAGTCTCCATAGCCAAAGCTGCAGGCCGTCGTGTGTAAACGCGCGAACATAAGTAGCTTGATCAGTCTGATCAAGAAAGAACAGGTCGGGACCATCACCGGTTGGTACGGCCTGCAAGGGTCCAGTTTCCCGGCCGATGGGCGGAACGCTCCATTGAACGCCCCTAAACTTCGACGCCTCCGGCCAGATTGTGATTTTTCTGGTTCGCGTCGTACCGTCAAGCGATGCTGAGACGTTGACGACTCCTGGAGCTTTAGGGTAGAGAACTGCGCGGCCACCTTCTTCGGTAATCTGGGCCAGATCGGTATCGTCGACCGACCAGTCTTCCGTGTGATACTCGTTGCCCTGAGCATCGAGAAGTTGCAAGGGTCGAGGCTCGCCAACCTGGATATTCATCTCGGTAGGAGAAATGTGCCATCCGGAATCGTCTTGGGCAGCAGTGCGAACAGGAACAGCCAGGGCCAGGAAAACAGTCAGGCTGAGGAAGGTTGAGTATGAACGCATGGCGGAACCTCCGCTCTAGACTAGGAAGGCGGACAGGCTCCGACAAATTACAAACGTAACGCGTCTTAAGCAGCGCAAATTCGAGATTCCACTCGTTGAGGTATGCTCTCCTTTATCTTTGGAATCCGAATTCCAATGCGCGGCCTGCGGGGAATGGAACTCAACTTCCGTGGACGAGTCCGCCGGGCGACGGCAGAGCTACGTTGAGGACTGCCAGGTCTGCTGCAAGCCCAATATGCTTCGCGTGGAATACGACAATGCGTCGCAGGAATTCTTTATTACCGCGGAATTGGAATGAAACTGAGACCGACGCAATGAACCGGCGTCAGGCGTCAGACCTCGGACCTCAGACATCAGGCGTCGGACCTTGCACTCGGACCTTGTACTTCGACCTGACGCCCGCATAGCCTCACAAAAACCTTCGCCGATGGCCCAAAACTGTGCCAGAATGGGGCACTAGCTGGGGGTGGCCTATGTCGTCCTGCCCGAGATTCTTGCTGGTTCCCGTCTCGTTTCTCATCCTTTGCGTCTTTGCCCTGAGTAGCGCGTCGCGGGCGCAGGCTTCTCACTCCGAACAAGTTCAAATCAAGCCACCGCTGCTGCGGTCGATCGACCCGCCGGCGCCGGATGCAACCGCGAACGATCTGGAGAACCGGGCCGATCAATTGCGTTCGGGAAAACTTTATCTGGACGCGCTGGATTACTATCGCGCGGCGATGGCCAAGCGGCCGAACTCCGCCAGTTTGCTGAATAAAATCGGCATCACTGAGCTGATGATGCAGCGCTATCGGGAAGCCAGGAAATCGTTCGATCAGTCGATCAAAGTCGACCGCAAGTTTGCCGATGCCTACAACAATCGCGGGGTGGTGTTGTACGAAGAGAAGAAATACGGGAGTGCGGTTAAGGAGTACCGGAGGGCCATCGCTTTGGACAGCGCTTCGGCGTCTTTCTTCAGCAACCTGGGAGCGGCGCTCTTCGCGAAGAGAGAGTTTGAGCCAGCGGTGGTCGCCTACCAGCGCGCAGTGGAACTCGATCCCGATGTATTTGAACGGACTTCGCGCGGCGGCGTACAGGCGCAGTTGCCCAGTCCCGGGGATCGCGCCCACTACGACTATACGGTCGCGAAACTCTACGCCAAAATGGGTTACTCCGACCGTTCGCTCGAATATCTGAGGAAGGCGTTAGAGGAGGGGTATAAAGACTTCAATAACGTGTACAAGGACGCCGAGTTCGCCGGCTTGAGAAAAGATAAACGCTTTACGGAGCTGATGGCGGCAAAACCGGCGGCACTGCCGGAATAATCCCGCTGAGTGTCACGGAGATGTTCTGAAAATTTAGTTTCGTCCGACGAGTTTCGTGATCCAGATTTTTCATGTTCGAGAATTTCATGATCAGGATTTTTCGTGAATCAGAAGTTTCCGTGAGTCAGAGTTTTACAAAGGTTTACAAAATTAGACGGAGCGCCAGCGGATTGTGGTGTTTAATTTCGTTACAGACTCCTGAAAACAACAGGGTGAGTAAGGAGAAACGGTAGCCCATCGGATGCTGACCCGAGCACGCCCCAAGCAAGCATCCGGTGGGTTTTTTATTTGCAGGCGTCGGGCTAAAACAGTTGTCAGCTTTCGGCTCTCAGCTTTCAGTAAAAGCAGCTTCGCAGTATTTCTCGCAGCAGCCCGCGAAGAGCAGCGAGAGTTTCGTGAGAATTTCCTGATGGGCGGGTTTGCGGTTGAGAGAGTAGGGATCCTTCGACTGCGGCTTTGCTTCGCATTCGCGAAGCAAAATCCTCGCTCAGGATGACAAAATTTCGCCGCAACATTTTCTGTTCGGACCGGCAAAGCTCTGAATACTCTTTCGCTCTGGGAATCTAAATACTCTTTCGCTCTGGGAATCGTGATGATCGAGTCAGCATCGGGCAAGTAAGCATAGGTCAATTCTGTACGGTCAGGTCAGCACAGTCAGCTCTCAGCGGGATTTTGATCTTCGCTGATGGCTGACGGCTGATCGCTGAGAGCTGCCTTTCGCAACTTTCTCTCCAATGTATTCCTCCACTACTCGCTCCCATTTTCCTTGCGCGTTCAGAATCAACTCAACGGCATCGCGCAGAGCGCCCCCGCCGCCGGCGTGGGGCGTAATGTAGTGCGCATCCTGCTTCACTTCGGCGCGGGCATTTTGTACAGCGATGGCGAGGCCACCGGCGCGCATGGCCGGAAGATCGATGACATCGTCGCCAACAAAAGCGGCTTCATCTAGTTGCAAGCCCTCCTGCTTTACGACTGCTTCGAAGCAGGCGCGCTTGTCTTTGACGCCTTGATGGATGTGATCGAGCTTCAAGTCGCGCGCGCGCAGAGCGACGGTTTCCGACGCGCGGTTGGTGATGAGGCCGGTCTTGAGGCCGCCGAGGCGCGCCAGCGATATGGCAGCCCCATCATGAGCGTGAAATCCTTTCATTTCAATCTGGCCTTGAGCGCTCTGACCCGTAACCCGCGATTCCTGGCGAGAATCTTCGGGCAAAAAGAAAAGCTTGCCGTCGGTGAGTACGCCATCGACGTCGAACAGGAGAAGTTTGATCTTGCGAGCGCGGGCCTGGGCGGAGAGTTTGGGCATTGGCGGGATTCTAGCATCTGGATTTCGCTCTCGGTCTAGGGCCATAAACTTTCGGGTCTTGGCTCGGTCGTCCCTCCTGCGTTCATGTCTAAGGGCGGCTACGAGCGATGGCTTGTCCGGCAAAGATCCGCGGAGCGCTTTGATCAACGCAACGCCGGACAAGCTGTCTAACAAAGGATTTCTCGGCTTGCCCGCCGAAGATTTGGCTCTTTGCTTCTGCCCAGGGGCGACGCGGCGGGTTTGGATCTGTTGTTGGCTAGTCGACTTGGGCTTCATGGCCCATCCCTTCTGCATGCGCTGGTCTATCGATCGGGTTCTACGGCACTGCTCAATCATCGGCAAGTTTGCTATTAGCCAAGCGACGACGAGGGAATCTGTTCCGCGGCCGGATTGGACAAGTACTGATTAGCTGTCAATAAGCGAACAATTTACGAAACTGCGGGGTTCGGTCTACAATACCCAGATGCCGTCCCTTCCTCAATCCCTGGCGTGGGCGCATCCCCTGGTGGCGGAGTGGTTTGTGTCGAAGTTTGGCACGCCTACTGAGCCGCAGGAGCAGGGTTGGCCGCACATTCTGGCTGGGCGGACGACACTGATTTCAGCGCCCACTGGCTCAGGCAAGACGCTGGCGGCATTCCTGGCTTGTATTGACCGCCTGGTGCGCAAAGCGCTGGCGGGAGAATTGAGCGATCGCACAGAAGTGCTTTACGTTTCGCCGCTCAAGGCGCTGGGCAACGACATCCAGAAAAATCTCGAAGGGCCCCTCGGCGAAATTCTCGCGCTCGCCGGCGAACGTGGATTGCTCATGCCGGAAATTCGCACGGCGGTGCGAACCGGTGACACACTGGCGCACGAACGACGAAGTATGTTGAAGCGCCCACCGCACATTCTGGTGACGACGCCGGAGTCGCTCTACATTCTTCTGACTGCGGACAAGAGCCGCGCGATCCTGCGCGATGTCGAGACCGTGATTGTCGATGAAATTCACGCTGTCGCCGATGACAAGCGCGGGGCGCACCTCACGTTGTCGCTGGAGCGGCTGGAGGCGCTGTCTCACAAGCCGCCGGTTCGTATTGGGTTGTCGGCAACGCAGAAGCCGATTGAAGAGGTCGCGCATTTTCTTACGGGCAGCTCTGAAAGAAATAAGATGCGGCCTGATCCGGTGATCATCGACATCGGGCATAAGAGGAAGTTGGATTTGGCGATTGAAGTGTCGCCCATGCCGCTGGGGCCGGTTGCTTCGAATGAGTTGTGGGATACGGTGTACGACCGACTGGTGGCGCTGGTGGCCGAACATCGGTCGACGTTGGTGTTTGTGAACACGCGGCGAATGGCGGAGCGATTGTGTCATGAGCTGGGCGCGCGCATCGGGGAAGAAAATGTGGCGGCGCATCACGGCAGTTTGTCGCGCAAACTGCGGCTGGCGGCGGAGAAAAAGTTGAAAGAGGGCCAGGTGCGGGTGCTGGTCGCGACCGCTTCGCTGGAGCTGGGAATCGATGTGGGTACGGTGGATCTGGCGGTACAGATCAATTCGCCGCGCGCCATCGCAGTGGCGTTGCAGCGGGTAGGGCGGTCGGGACACTGGCGGGGCGCGGTTCCGAAAGGAAGATTCTTTGCGACCACGCGCGACGATCTGATGGAGTGTGCGGCGCTGGTGCGAGCAATAAAGCAGGGGGATCTGGACCGGCTGATCATTCCGGAATCTCCTCTGGATGTGCTGGCACAACAGATTGTGGCGATTTGTGCTTCTGCGGGCACTGATGTGGCGCGGGCACCTCGCCTTCGTGTCTCCGAAAATGATGATGCTGGTCTTGGAAGTACGAGTAATGTTTCCACGCTGGCGACGTATCAAGATGTCGACGGCGAGATCGGCCGCACGCATTCGCGGGCGGGGACGCCCGCGCCACACGGGGAGCCACACGGCGAGGGATGGGACGAGGATGAGCTGTTTAGTCTGGTGCGGCGGGCTTATCCGTATCGAGGGCTGAAGCGGGAAACATTCGAAGCGATCCTGGAAATGCTGTCGGAGGGGATTGCTGCGCGGCGGGGGCGCTATGGAGCGTATGTGCATCGCGATCGGGTGAACCGCAGGTTGCGGGCGCGGCGTGGAGCACGGCTGGCTGCGATCACGAGCGGGGGGGCGATTCCTGACAATTCTTTGTATACCGTGGTCGCCGAGCCCGAAGGCGTGGTCGTGGGCACTGTGGATGAAGATTTTGCGGTAGAAAGCAATCGCGGCGACATCATGTTGCTGGGAAATACGTCGTGGATGATCCACCGCATCGAGACCAACGCGGGGCGGATGCTGGTGCAGGATGCGCATGGGGCGCCTCCGAGCGTGCCGTTCTGGCGCGGCGAGGCCCCGGCGCGCACACAGGAATTGTCGGCGCATGTGGGTGAACTGCGGCAGAAAATCAGCGAGATGCTGCCCAGTACCTCGCCTGCGGGATTTTCGGCGACGCAGCCGGAAGTAGCGGCGGCTGTGAGTTGGCTGAAGGCGGAATGCGGCCTCGACGACTCCGGCGCGGAGCAGATGATTGAGTACGTGCTGCAAGGCCGCGCCGTGCTGGGAGCGGTTCCGACGCAGACGACCGTAATCGCTGAGCGGTTTTTCGATGAAGCTGGAGGCATGCAGTTGGTGATCCATGCGCCATTCGGGGGTCGGATCAACAAGGCATGGGGACTTTCGCTGCGCAAACGTTTCTGTGTGGGGTTTAATTTTGAGTTGCAGGCGGCGGCGACCGATAACGGGCTCAACATCGCGCTGGCCGAGCAGCACAGTTTTCCGCTGGGGGATGTGTTTCATTTCCTGCAGGCGGATACGGTGCAGCCGATTCTGGAGCAGGCGGCTTTGGATTCTCCGATCTTTGCCACGCGCTGGCGCTGGGATGCGAACCGGGCGCTGGCGCTATTGCGTTTTCAGAATGGCAAGAAAGTGCCTCCGCAGATTCAGCGCATGCGGTCGGAGGATCTGCTGGCGTCGGTGTTTCCCGACGCGGCTGCTTGTTTTGAAAATATCGAGGGCGAGCGAAAAATTCCGGATCATCCGCTGGTGGGCGAAGTAATGAAAGACGTGCTCACCGAAGCCATGGACGTGGAGGGATTGAAATCTCTGTTGCGCGGAATGGCTTCGGGACAGATTCGCGTGATCGCGGTGGATACGCCGGTGCCGTCGCAGTTTTCGCATGAGATTCTGAATGCGAATCCGTATGCGTATCTGGACGATGCGCCGCTGGAGGAGCGGCGGGCGCGCGCCGTCAACATGCGGCGCGTGCTGCCGGAATCAGTCCTCGAAGAAGTGGGTGGATTGGACGCGGGTGCGATTGCGCAGGTACGCGAAGAAGCCTGGCCGGATGTGCGCGATGCCGACGAGCTGCATGATGTGTTGCACACGCTGGTGGCGCTGCCGGAAGAGCTTTCACTCGTCATGGGAGGACAGAATATGTGGGGACAGCCCTCGGCTGTCCGGTCGAGCGAAGCTCGACTTGTTGATTCGGGCACGGCTACAGTCTTTGAGGAGACCGGCTCAGCTGCGCTGAGCTGGACAGCCGAGGGCGGCTGTCCCCACATGAATCTTTCTGATAGCCAGTGGTCTGGATATTTCGAGCGGCTCGTAAGCGAAGGACGGGCCGGAATCGCTTCGGCGGACGGACGGCGCTATTGGGTCGCGGCGGAGCGGGCGCGCAGCTTCGCTGCATTGTTTCCATCCGCTCGGTTTGAGCAAACTTTGGCGGATGTGGAGAGTGGGCAAAGCTCGCGGGACGATGCTTTGCTCATGTTGGTGACCGGATGGATGTCGCACCTGGGGCCAGTGACAGCTTCGCAGCTCGCGGATGAACTGGGATTGGCTGCAGCCGATGTAGAGAAGGCGCTGCTGCGGATGGAGGCTAGCGGGACTGTTCTGCGAGGAAACTTTAGCGGCGCCGGCTCGCGGGCGGGGGCGCCCGCGCCACACGTCGAGCTGCGCTCGACTGGACAGCCGGGGGCGGCTGTCCCTACACAAATCCAACCACATTCCCATGAGACCGAGTGGTGCGAACGCCGGTTGCTGGCGCGCATTCATCGGCTCACTGTGGGAATGTTGCGCAAACAAATTGAGCCGGTGACGCCAGCGGCTTTTATGCGCTGGCTTATGCGCTGGCAACACGTGGCGCCGGGGACGCAAGTCACGGGGGAGCGCGGGACTCTCGAAGTGCTGCAGCAGTTACAAGGATTCGAGATTCCGGCGAATGCCTGGGAGCGGCAGGTCCTGGCTCGGCGGATTGCGGACTACGATCCGAAATGGCTGGATCAACTTTGTTTGACTGGAGCCGTGGGTTGGGGACGATTGTCGCCGCATCCGGCAACCGTTGATGCGGGAGGCGCGGCTAATGGGAACGGAACAAGTCAAGAAGGAGCAGCGCCGAGGCAGCGCCGAGTCATTCCGACCAGCGTGGCGCCCATCACCTTTTTCGTGCGCGAGGAGGCGGACTGGATGATTCCGCGGCACGCTGCTGGCGCTGAGGCCGAGGCGCGCGGATTGAGCCACGGCGCGCAGCTCGTTCTTGAATTTCTGCGGCAGCGCGGGGCTTCTTTTTTTGCGGACATTGTGCGCGGCACGGGCAAATTGAAGGCGGAGATTGAAACTGGACTTTGGGAATTGGTAGCGGCAGGCCTGGTGACTGCCGACGGCTTCGACAATCTGCGGGCGCTGATCGATCCAAAGCGGCGCGCGGGGCAAGGCAATGGACGCAGCATGCGTCCGCGGCACAGTTCCGGTCGGTGGGCAGTGCTGCATGCGGATGTAGCTGCGGAACGCAATCGCGCGGTCGAGGCTGCTTGTTGGATGCTGCTGCGACGCTACGGAATTGTGATTCGCGATCTGCTGGCGCGCGAATCGAACTTGCCGCCGTGGCGCGAATTGCTGATGGCATTCCGCCGATTGGAAGATCGAGGCGAGATTCGCGGGGGACGATTTGTGGATGGCTTTCTGGGCGAGCAGTTCGCACTGCCTGTGGCTGTAGAGTCGGTTCGAGGGATGCGGAATCTGCCTTTGAGCGGGGACGCAACCACGTTGTCGGCAGCCGATCCGCTGAACCTGATTGGCATTCTGGTGCCGGGAGAGCGAGTGCCGGCAATTTCTGGCAGGACGGTCAGCTACAAAGATGGCGTTGCGGTTTCTGCTCCTAAACTTCCTGGCGCGAACGCGGTTGTAGAGAGTTCCGTGCACACGGCTTAACCTCGCTGCTGATGCGGCCACGCACTGAAATCTTTTCTCGGCGTCTGCCGGAATAAACATCAAAGCTCGAGGGAAGAGAGACGCACTCGTCTCGTGTTTATAGCGTCTGGAATTTATAACGGCGGAATTTCGGGGAGTGCTACGCTGTTAGCGTGAAGGTTCTGAATAGTGAAAGACCTATGTCGAAGCAGTCGCCTCGGCTGTCCCGCCTGGGCGAAGCCTGGCAGAACCGTACCGGCTCCCGTTCAGCCATAGCAATTTTCGCGGCCTTCCTCGCCA
>Ga0182024_10003025_pt1 | contig 40773 bp, 26 predicted proteins | sample P32metaG_FD_120480 | JGI IMG/M metagenome (GOLD analysis project Ga0182024, IMG submission 120480) | Permafrost microbial communities from Stordalen Mire, Sweden - P3-2 metaG (Illumina Assembly) | ecosystem: Environmental > Terrestrial > Soil > Wetlands > Permafrost | place: Sweden: Stordalen...
GGCGTGCGGTAGTCCAGCGAGCTGTGGGGCCGCTCGCAGTTGTACTCCTCACGCCAGGTTGCCAGAGTACACCGGACGTCGTTCAACGTCCTGAACCAGCTGGCGTTCAGGCACTCGTCGCGCAGGCGGCCGTGGAAGCTCTCGACGTGGCCGTTCTGCATCGGGCGGCCCGGCTGGATGTGGACCAGCCCGACCTCGCTCATTCTCATGCAGGATTTTCCATAGGTCCGAACGAGGCTGTGTTTACCCTACAGTCTTTGAAACGGCCCGATCGGCGAGATCCGGACGCTCCTGGACAACCGCTATCAATTCACTCTGCGCATATCAACTTCGAGAACTTTGTGCGTCGGTATTCGATCCTGTCAACTACTTCTAAGCGCAACCATCGGATCGACGCGCATGGCTCTCCTTGCCGGCACGATGCAGGCGAGGATTGATGCCAGCAGGAAGACTGCGGAGATGATGCTCAGGACTCCTGCGTCGCGCATGCTGCTTTGCGTCCACTTGTGCACGGAGTCGTTGAGTCCGATGCTCAAACCGATCCCGAGGACAAGGCCGGTGCCGGTGGTCCAGGCGATGGATGTCAGTGTGAGGGCGAGCACGTTCAGGCGTGGCGCGCCGAGAGCCATGCGAATGCCGATCTCCCGTGTGCGCTGTTCGACGGAATAGGCGACGACACTGAAGAGGCCGATGGCAGCGAGGCCAAGAGCCACGGCTGAGAAGACGGCGAAGAGGATCGAGATGAAGCGATCGTGGGACCAGACGAACATGGAGAGGAAGTCTTCGAAGGCGAACTCCTGGGTGACGGCCTGATTCTGGTCGAGCACCCGCATGCTGGTGCCGATATCGTGCATGGAGTGGCGCGGGTTGCCTGCGGTGCGGACCAGGAAACTCATGCCGGGAAACATCAGCACGGTGGAGGGAACATAGATTTGCGGCTGGATGGGCTGGTGCAGTCCGTCGTTGCGCACGTCTGCGACGACGCCGACGATCTCGTAGGGCTGCTGCGGGTTGGGTGCAGTCAAAGCTTCAGGAAAACCATGTTGCAGGGCCACGGGAACGACCTGGTGCCCGATGGGGTTGACGCCGGGAAGGTAGCGCTGGACGAAGGTCTGGCTCACAACCGTGAGGTGAGCGCCACGGAGAACTTCAGCGCGGGTGATGGTTCTGCCTTGCAGGAGCGGGATGCGCTGGACGGCGAAGTAGTCGGCGCTGACCAGCATCACTCCGGCCTGGCGGCCATCGTCTGCGGGAGCGCCCACGAGATGGACCGGCTGCCGCCACATGCCTTCCGGGGGGAGCCCGGCGTTAAAGGCTGTGGCATCGAGGACGCCCGGCGTGGCCTTGATTTTTTCGGTCAGGGTATCGAGATACTGCGAACGGGTCTGCCATGTCTTGTACGAGTTCTCCGGGAGAGCCATGAACATCAGCAACGAATTGTGCGGATCGAAGCCGAGTTTGGCGGTGTAGGCTTCGAGGAACGTGCGCATGGCAGCGCCGGCTCCGGCCAGCAGCAGGACGGTGAGGGCAACCTGGGCGACGATCATCACCGAGCGCACCTTGACTCCGCGCGAGGTGACGGTGCGGCTGTCTCCGGCTTGCAGGATGGCGTTCAGATGCGGGCGCGAGAACTGTAGTGCGGGAGCGAGGCCGGCGGCGATTCCAATAGCGACCGACACCGCTGCGCTGAAGAGCAGGACGGGGATGTTGAGGCTGATGACGACTTCGTGGGGGATGGAATACTCCGGCAGCAGGCCGACGATGAGGCGGATGGCAAGCCAGGCCAGGCCCATGCCCAGCGCTCCGCCGGTAACCGAGAGCAGGACGGCCTCGGTGAGCAGTTGGCGGACGATGCGCAGGCGCGTCGCGCCGAGCGCGGCGCGCATCCCCAACTCCTGTTGGCGGTCTGTGCCCCGAGCCAGCATGAGGATCGAGACGTTGCCGCAGCCGATTAGGAGCAGCAGTGCTACCGCCCCGAAGAGCAGGAAGAGTGTGCCTTTGAACTGACCGAGGAGGGTATCGTTGAGCGTCTCGACTTTGACCTCGAAGCTCTCGCGGGGAAACATTTCGGGATGATCGTGGGCGATCTGGCGGACGAAGCCGTTCAGTTCTCCGGTCGCTGCGCCGAGGGAGGCTTCCGGACGGATGCGGACGAGAATCTGGAAGCGAGTCTGGGGATCGACGCCTGCAGGCATCGGCAGGTAGACGTCGCCGTCGCCCCAGGTGAATCGCGGCCCGACCACGCCGATGACGGTGTACTTCTGATGATTCAGTTCCAGGCTCTTGCCGATCACGTCGGGAGCGGCGCCAAAATGGTTCTTCCAGAAGAGAAAGCTGATCACCGCAACCGGAGGAGGCGCGACGCCCTCGGGGGCCTCCGACGCCGTCCACAGCCGCCCCAGCATCGCGGGCGCACCCAGGAAATCGAGACCATTGCCGCTGAACTGATAGGTCCGCGCCGTGGTCACCAGGTCGCCGCCGGTCGCGATCATGGTCACGCTGCGGCGCGTCATCACCTCGGCGGCAGATTTCGCCTTGCGTAACTGCTGTACTTCAGCGAGGGTGAAAGGCATGTCTCCTTCGCTACCCTGCTTGTCGTAGATGTTGATCAAGGCGATGCGATTGGCGTCGCGGTAAGGGTAGGGATCGATCAGGACGCCGTAGAGCACACTGTAGACGGCTGCCGTGGCGGCGATGCCCAGGGCCATGGAGACGATGGCGGTGATGGCGTAGACGCAATGCTTGAAGAGCTGGCGCAGGGCGAAGGCGAGGTCGGAGAAAAGCGCGAGCATGTTACCTCCACGACTTGCGGGTGTTTCCTGTATGACGGAAAGTGTAGAGGGTGTGAAAGCAGAGATAGGAGTTTTATTTGTTTGCAGCCGGAATCGGCTGCACAGCCCCACTGCGGAAGCTGTGCTCTCTGGAAACCGAGCCAGCCCTGATCAGCGGATAGGTCTTCGAGTCAGTCGGAGCTAACCTTGATCCGAACGATACCTTCACCGCCTAACAAAGCGGTGAAGGCATCGTATTTGTAGGATGTTATGCAATCTTTCAGCGGCGAGCTGGCAGATGCTCTTATGACCTTTTCCGGGCCACGGTAACTGTGACAAGCAGTGTACGGAGACTTCGCCGTTTCTTAGGCATAGGCTCCTCGCCGACGGTCAGTTATTGCAAAATCGCCTTCGCATAAAGCGTCTGGCATTGTCTCAGCAGCAACCAATTTCATGCCTCCGGCACTCATCATTCTGAATGGCCCGCAAACCGGAAGTGATCGTGCGTAGAGCCATCAATGATCTGTCTTTTCAATGGCTTGCAGTTGCGACCCGTGCCATGTAAGTTATTGATTGTAAGGGCTATAAGAAGATTGACACGGTAGAGGTCAGGAGTTCGAGTCTCCTCGTGCCTACCATATTTCTATTCGCTGGGCTCCGTCTAAATTCTTCCGCCGCCCGCTCTGTTACCCTTTTCCCCATGCGTCCTAACCTGCTCGCTACCTCCGCCCTCTTCCTGGCCGCTGTGTCTCAATTCGCCTCCGCCCAGTCACCCGCCTCCCTGGACTCACGCCTGGCCGCTCAGAACGCCCTCTTCGACGACTCATGGCAGGCTAGCCTCAAGATAAATCCCATACTGGCGACTGCCGTCGGGGACTACCGCTACAACGACCAGCTAGGTGACTACTCTCTCGCCGCATCCGCTGCCCGCCACCAGCGCGACCTCACCGACCTGGCCCGTATCAAGGCCATCGATCCTACGGGCTTCCCCGAGCAGGACCTGATCTCCCATGACCTCTTCCTTCGCCAGCTCCAACAGCGCGTCGATGACTACGACCTCAAAGAGTTCGAGATGCCTCTCAGCTCATCGGGGGGCGGGGGAGGCATCCATGCAAACCTCGCTGATCTTCCTCTTTCCATGCCATTCGACTCCGTCAAACACTACGAGGACTACGTCTCTCGCCTCCACCAGATTCCCAAGGCCTTGCTCCAGACCGAGGATGTCCTACGCGCCGGCGTGAACGATCACCTCGTGCCAGTCCGCGTCATCGCCGAGAAGATTCCGGGCCAGGCCGAAGGCATAATTATCGCGAACCCCTTTATCTTGCCTCTCAAGAAATTCCCCGCCAGCTTCTCGGACGCCGATAAGAAGCGCCTCTCGGACGAGATCAGCTCCACAGTCAGCAACGAGGTCTTCCCTGCATACAAGCAGTTCGCAGCCTTCATCACCAAGGACTACATTCCCCACTGCCGAACCACCCTCTCAGTCAACTCGCTCGGTGGAGGCAACCGCCGCTATCAGGCCACGCTCCGCCGCTTTACCACCACGGACCTTACCGCTGCTCAAATCCACGAAATAGGTCTGAAAGAGGTCGACCGCATCACTGCAGAGATGACCGCACTCGCCAAGGCCAACGGCTACAATGATCTTGCCAGCTTCCGCGACCACGTCGAAAACGATCCCAGGTACCAACCGGTCTCCGCCGAAGCCATTGTTGAGGACTTCCGCAAGTACATCGCGCAGATGCAGCCACGCCTGCCTGAGCTATTCAATCTGCTGCCCAAGACCGCCGTTACAGTGGAGCCGATCCCACCCTTCCAGGCGGCCGCTGCCACCCACTATCAGGGCGGAACTCCAGACGGCAAACGTCCCGGCCGCGTCTCCGTCGCTGTCTCCGACCCTACCCACCGCAGCTACATCAACGACGAGGCTGTCGCTTATCATGAGGGCGTTCCCGGCCACCACCTCCAGATCACCATCCAGCAGTCCCTCACCGGTCTGCCGGAGTTTCGCAAGCACGGCGGCAACTCAGCCTACACCGAGGGCTGGGGACTCTACGCCGAGGAACTTGGCAAGGAGATCGGCTTCTACCAGGACCCCGGCTCTGACTACGGTCGCCTCCGCTCAGAACTCTTCAGGGCGGTACGTCTGGTTGTCGACACAGGCATTCACGACATGGGCTGGAGTCGCGATCAGGTCGTGGAGTATATGCGCAACTCTCATGCTGTCGACGAACCCACGATTCAGGCCGAGACAGATCGCTATATTTCCGGCCCCGGCCAGGCCTGTAGCTACAAGCTCGGCCAGCTCAAGATCCGCGAGCTACGCGAGCGCACCAAACAGCAGCTCGGGGCTAAATTCGACCTCAAGACCTTTCATGACGAGATCCTCTCCGGAGGAGCCCTGCCACTCGACGTTCTCGATGCCCGCGTGAACAGATGGATCAAAGCTCAACTCACCGCCACGGCCAGCAACTGACATCCGTCCCTGGCCCCCATGTCTCACTCCGAGACATGGGGATCTCCAGCATCTCTTTGTATACTTTGAGGCTTTTCTAACGTCTTTTGCCTGTCGCAGATTCATGTGCCCGAAATCAGCTCATCATCGGCGCGACAATTGCGACTTCGTGAGCACGATGTTCGGGTACGATTCGCGGGTGCACTCTACTTCAAAAGCGCATCCAGGTCGAGATTGAGCTCGAGCACGTTGACTCTCGGCTCTCCAAGGACGCCTAGCGTGCGTTTGGTGACATGCGCAGCGATGAGTTTGTTGACTACGTCATCGGTGATATGGCGGGCCTGTGCGACTCGGTGAGCTTGATAGTACGTCGAGTCTGGAGTGATGTCGGGGTCAAGACCTGACGCTGAGGTTGTGACCAGATCAATAGGCACGGGCTTGCCCGGGTGCTGTACCGCTAGTTTGTCGATATCTCCCTGAATGCGTTGCACGAGTTTCTGATTGGACTGGGCAAGGTTGGAGCCTCCCGAACTGTTAGCGTCATATCCGTTGCCGGCAGCCGATGGCCGGGGATGGAAATAGCGGTCGCTGGTAAAGCTCTGGGCCAGCAGTGCTGAGCCAATCACATGTCCATCTTTGAGAATCAGGCTGCCACTTGCCTGGTATGGAAAGATTGCGCCCGCTATACCAGTGAGCACCAGCGGATAAGCCAATCCTAGCAAGACGGTGGTGACGACGGTGAAACGAATTGAAGTCTTCCAAACGGAATGCACAGTAATTCTCCTCAGGCCAGATGCAGCGCTACAAGCACAAGATCGATGGCCTTAATGCCAAAAAACGGAACGATGACTCCGCCCAGGCCGTAGATGAGCAGATTCTGCCGCAGCAGAATGGCCGCGGCCTTCGGCTGGTACTTTACGCCTTTGAGGGCCAGAGGGATAAGGGCGATGATAATAATGGCGTTGAAGATCACCGCCGACAGAATGGCCGATTGCGGAGTGGCCAGGTGCATGATGTTGAGCGCGTTAAGCACCGGAAAAACTCCGGCAAACATTGCAGGAATGATAGCGAAATACTTGGCCACATCGTTCGCAATCGAAAAGGTCGTAAGCGCGCCACGAGTCATCAACAACTGCTTGCCGATCTCGACAATCTCAATCAGCTTGGTCGGATTGGAATCTAGATCAACCATGTTGCCTGCTTCCTTGGCTGCCTGCGTACCCGAGTTCATCGCCACGCCTACGTCTGCCTGCGCGAGCGCCGGGGCGTCGTTTGTACCGTCGCCGGTCATTGCGACGAGCTTGCCCTTGGCCTGTTCGCGCTTGATGAGATCCATCTTGTCCTTGGGCTTGGCTTCGGCGAGAAAGTCATCGACACCAGCTTCGCGTGCGATGACCGCGGCCGTGAGTGGGTTGTCGCCGGTAATCATGATGGTGCGAATGCCCATTGCGCGAAGTCGCGCCAAACGATCCTTCAACCCGCCCTTCACAATGTCCTTTAAGTAAAGGACGCCGAGCGCTGTCGAATTTTCTGCGACAACCAAGGGCGTTCCGCCGGCACGCGCAATCTCTTCAACCTGATCGCGTACTTTGCGCGGCAGGCTAGAACCCTGCTCCTCGAGAAAGCGCGCAATGGCGTCCACTGAGCCCTTGCGAATACGCGAGCCGGGCAGATTGACTCCCGACATACGCGTCTGGGCTGCGAAAGGCACAAACTCGGCATGAATAGAAGAGAGATCGCGACCACGCAGACCATACTTCTCCTTAGCCAGCACCACGATGGATCGACCTTCAGGAGTCTCGTCGGAGAGCGACGAAAGTTGAGCAGCATCGGCGAGACGCTCATGGCTCACGTCAGGCGCGGGATAGAACTCCGTTGCCTGGCGGTTGCCCAGCGTGATCGTCCCGGTCTTGTCCAACAGCAAGGTGCTTACGTCGCCTGCAGCTTCTACAGCCCGCCCGCTCATCGCGAGTACGTTGTATTGGACCAGCCGGTCCATGCCGGCGATACCAATCGCCGAAAGCAAACCGCCGATCGTTGTAGGAATCAGACAGACCAGCAGCGACACCAGCACGAAGACAGTCTGCGGAGCATTCGAATACATCGCAAACGGCTGCAAGGTAACGACAGCCAGCAGAAAGATAATCGTAAGTCCAGAGAGCAGGATGCTCAGCGCGATCTCATTAGGAGTCTTCTGCCGCGTCGCGCCCTCAACCAGCGCAATCATGCGATCGAGAAAGGTTTCACCAGGGTTTGAGGTGATCTTGACCTTGATGAAATCCGAGAGCACTTTCGTGCCTCCGGTGACCGCAGAGCGATCCCCACCGGCCTCGCGGATCACCGGCGCAGACTCACCGGTGATGGCCGACTCGTCTACGGATGCCACTCCCTCCACTACCTCGCCGTCTCCGGCGATGAATTGTCCTGCCTTGACATAGATCAGGTCCCCGGCGCGGAGCAGGCTGCTCGTGATCTCTTCCAGAACGCCGGCAGCGTTGTACTTGTGAGCGATAGTCTCGCCCTTGGCCTTGCGCAGAGTATCGGCCTGGGCTTTACCGCGTCCCTCTGCCATGGCCTCAGCAAAGTTGGCGAATAGTACGGTGAACCAAAGCCACAGAGTGATCTGAAGGTTAAAACCAAGGCCGCCACGATGATGAATCGTATCGTCGATGAGCAACGCTGTAGTCAACACGCTACCCACCTCTACCACAAACATCACCGGATTCTTAACCATCGATCGCGGATCGAGTTTGCGCAGCGCATCCACCGACGCCTGCCGCAATATTTCTGTATTCCAAAGACTCTTTTTCTCAGCCATGACAATCCGTTTCGTTTTATTCAACACGCCGATGCATGATTCGTTAAACAGCCACTAAAACAACTTCCCGGATTTAAGTAGCAAATGTTCCAATATCGGACCCAGGCTCAAGGCGGGGAAGAACGTTAACGCACCAAGGATCACGATTATTCCGATCAATAGCACCGTAAACAGCGATGAATTTACCGGGAACGTGCCGGGTGAAGGGGGAACGCTTGTCTTGTGCGCGAGGTTGCCGGCAAGTGCCAGCACCGGAACAATCATCAAGAACCGTCCGATTAACATCGTCCATCCAAGCGACACGTTGTACCACCAGGTATTGGCGTTCAATCCCGCGAATGCCGAGCCATTGTTGCCAGCACCGGAAGTGAATGCATAGAGAATCTCGGTAAGCCCGTGAGGCCCGGCATTGTTCAGGCTGCTCAGACCAATGTTCGGAGAGAGCACAAACACGGCGGTGAGGGTGAGGATGATCAGCGGGAAGATTAGTACATACAGCATGCACATCTTCACGTCATACGCCTCTATCTTTTTACCGAGATATTCAGGCGTGCGGCCCACCATCAGGCCGGCGATGAAGACCGCCTGCACCACAAAGATGAGGATGCCATACATACCCGATCCGACGCCGCCGAATACCACCTCACCAAGCATGATGTTGGTCAGCACAGCGAGGCCGCCTAGCGGCGTGAGCGAGTCGTGCATGGTGTTGACCGCGCCGCAACTTGCGTCAGTAGTCACCGTAGAAAAGAGCGAGGACTGAGAAACGCCGAAGCGTACTTCCTTGCCCTCCATGTTGCCGGCCGGCGCGGTCAGGCTGCCATTCTGCATGGCGTTATGAATCAATGCGTGAGGTTGCGACTCTGCCCAGTAGACAACGCTGAATCCAGCTGCGAACAGAACGAACATGGCAGCCAGAACAGCCCAGCCGTGGCCCGGCGAGCCGGTCATACGGCCAAGCGTGTATGTCAGGCCGGCCGGAATCACGAAGATGGAGAGCATTTGCAACAGGTTGGTGAAAGGAGTGGGGTTCTCGAATGGGTGGGCACTGTTGGCGTTAAAGAATCCGCCTCCATTCGTCCCCAGCATTTTGATAGCTTCCTGCGAAGCAACCGGCCCTTGCGCGATCGTTTGGCTTTGGCCTTCGAGCGTAGTCGCCTGTGTGTATGCATGCAGATTCTGCGGGACCCCTTGCGCTACCAGCACGAGCGCATACAGAATCGAGGCGGGCAACAGTACATAAAGCAGCGATCGAGTTATATCTACCCAGAAGTTGCCGATAGTGTTCGAGATAGTCCGTTTGATACCGCGAATCAACGCCACCGCAACCGCGATGCCTACTGCTGCCGAAAGGAAGTTGTGATACGCCAAGCCAGCCATCTGCGTGAGATAGCTCATAGTGCTTTCGGGCGTATACGACTGCCAGTTTGTATTCGTGGTAAAGCTCGCGGCTGTGTTCCATGCGAGATCCGGGCCTACGGAGGCAAGTTTCTGCGGATTCCAGGGGAGGACCGACTGCAGCCGCTCGAGACCGTACGTCATCAGCAGGCTTACTGCAGAGAAACCCAAGAGCGCGAACGCATATTCGTGCCAATTCATCTCACGGTCCGCGTCAACGCCAGATAACTTGTAAATGAAACGCTCAATCGGACGAATTACGGGATCCAGCCAGGTACGTTCGCCCTCTAGTACACGGGCCAGGTAAGCGCCCACTGGGCGAACGCTTGCGAGTAGAATTGCCGAGAAGACAGCAAACTGCAACCAGCCATTGGCGGTCATTTTAAAACTTCTCCGGAAAAAGCAGTGTCAGGACGAGATAGCCAAACAGCAGTACGGACAGAAACAGCACAATAATCGTGATCGTACTCATCGACTACCTCAACTTCCGACAGGCATTGACGTAGAGAAACGCCAAGGCAAAGAAAACTACCGTGAACAGCAACATCGTTATATCTTGCATCGAAGCTCTCACAACTCCCGGAGCATTGGTTTGACCGATCACATCTTGAACTAGCCTGAACTCGACAGGCCTATGGAAATCATCCTTCGAAGGGTTTGTTCAGAGGGTCGATCAATTCCATCCATATCACCACCGAGTATCCAACAAACTTCCTAAATGAACCGTAAAGACGCTGACTTGAAGTAGATATTTTATCGGTTTCGCACATCTGGGATGGTGTAAGTCACTGACTTCTGATGCCCAGAGCCAGTTCGTGATACAGGTTTCCATGCTCAGCGTGTAGACGAAGGGCGCTCACAGTCGTTCTTGGCTCGCACGGAACGATACCTGGTCGGCAAGCAGGCTCGCTCGGCTCGGAGGGGGTGGGGTGCAGGGGGTGGGGAGACACTCTCGCGCCCGGCTGCATGACTTGGTTCTGTGTAGGATTTTTTCTTCCGCCGTTGAATGATTCCATGTTCGCAATTTTCATCTGGGGCGAAGAGATCTAACGGATTGCACGCCTCACCTTCCGCGTGTGATCACCACCAGATCTACGATGGCTATGATCGAGATTTTGCCTGGAAGGGACTGCGAATCTGTGAACTGGAGAAATCGCTCGTATGTTTAAGAGACGCGGGACGGCTCTCTCGGGGCCTTTTTTGCGAATGAACGGGAATGTGGCAAATTCTGTGAACGCATGAGATATTGGGGAATTCTAACCAAACATTTGACCGTGCTTGTGCGTTAGAGGAGCACGAAAACGTTCGCTGCGTGTGATCCTCAAGAGTGGCTGGGATAATTTTTCATCAGCGCTCAGCGCTCGGGGTTAGAAAGAATCCGCAGCCGCGTCGCGTGCCTAAATTTTGAGTTAGGAGCAGTGGCGGGATTTCAGAAAATTGACATGTGCATCGAGGAATGATATCTCTAACCTTGAACAACATGGTGAAACAGAACACAATTCTGACCCCGCTCGCCGCCTCGTTCCTCAAACGAGACGCACGAATGCGTTGTTGTTGACCCCGCGAACTCTCTCCCTTCTTAACAATTAGCCTCCGAGCATGCAACAACATCCTCATTCTCACTGGCGTCCCTGCGTGACGCTGGTTGCTGATCGGGAAATGCGATTGCAACTCAACCTTCCGGCATACAGCGAGCCGGACCGCGGGATCTACCTTGAGCAGCCGAATATCTACAAATCAGCTCCGAGTGTTGTGGCGAAATCCATTCTCGCGGTTAGTCGTGCTAACCGCGAGAATGGAGCACCTTGGCGGAGCTTTGCTGGTTTTGCTGCTTGCAGGCACTGCTGTGGCTCAGGGCCATCCATCGCAATCAAAAAAGCGAGTCGGACTCGGTTCAACTCGGGCAACCGTGCTTGTAGATCGGTATTGCGCCAGTTGCCACAGTGACGAGCAGCATAAAGGCGGCTTGTCTCTCGAGAGCTTCGACCTCGCGCACCCGGAGAAGAATCCGGAAACCGCTGAAAAGATCATTCGCAAATTGCGCGCCGGCATGATGCCACCACCGGGAAGGCAACGCCCATCGGATGAAGAGATCAATGCTTTGGCGGGCGCAGTTGAAAGTCGTATCGATGCTGTCGCTGCGGTGCATCTTTATGCAGGATTCATGCCCCTGCACAGGCTTAATCGCATCGAATATGCGAATTCTGTAAAAGCGTTGCTCGGTCTGGATGTAGATGCGACAGAGCTGCTGCCAGCGGACGATCTGAGCCACGGTTTCAATAACATGGCTGATGTGCTGACGGTTTCGCCAGCGCTGTTGGAGGCGTATATCTCGGCTGCGGGCAAGATCAGCCGTGAAGCGCTTGGCGATGTGCAAGCAGCTCCCGTGATGGCGACGTATATGATCCCGCGTGTGATTTCGCAGACGCGCCATGTGGATGGAACGCCTTTTGGCACGCGGGGCGGGGTTTCCATTGTGCACGCCTTTCCGGCTGATGGAGAGTACGTCTTCAAGGTCGCGTTCTATACGCATCAGCAGGGTTATCTGTTCGGGCAGGCACAGGCCAAGGGGCAGCAACTGGAGATCGCCGTCAACGGCGAGCGTGTCGCACTAGTGGATGTCGATCCGAAATTCAAGGACACCGACGATCTGCGCACAGCGCCGATCAAGATCAAAGCCGGGCAGCAGATTGTTTCTGCCGCTTTCATCAACAAGTTCGATGGGCCTGTGCAGGATGAAGTGCAGCCCTACGAGCAGAGCCTGATCGACGTGAATGTAGCGAACATGCCTGGTCTTACCACGCTGCCGCATCTGCGCGCTCTTTCGATCATTGGCCCGAATCATGTGACTGGAGTTTCAGAGACACCGAGCCGTGACAAGGTTTTCGTCGTGTATCCGGCACGGCCAGCAGATGAGCCTGCCGCTGCGCGAACGATTGTTGCGAGTCTCGTACGGCGCGCTTATCGCAAGCCTGCGTCCACGGCGGATGTGAATGAAGTTCTGCGCTTCTATCGGCAGCGCCGGGCAGAGGGCGACGGTTTTGATGAGGGCATTCGCGCCGCGCTGGAAGCAGTGCTGGCCAATCCGCAATTCATCTTTCGCTTTGAGCGTGCTGCTGCGAAGACGCTGCCGGGCCATAACTATGCAGTCAGTGATCTCGAACTGGCTTCGCGTCTTGCGTTCTTTCTGTGGAGCGCCCCGCCCGATGAAGAGTTACTGCGCGTGGCCAGCGCGGGCACACTGCACGAGCGGCCGGTATTAAAGCGCGAAGTCAAGCGCCTGCTCGCCGATAAGCGGTCGGAGAGTCTGGCGATCAACTTCGCCGTGCAATGGCTAAGCCTCAAGAATCTCGACGAAGTCCTTCCCGACCCCTACCAGTTTCCAAATTTCGACAAGAACCTCGCGCAGTCCATGCGCCGCGAAACGGAACTTTTGTTCGACGACATCGCGCGCAAGGATCGCAGTGTGCTTACACTACTGATGGCTGATTACACCTTTGTCGATGGCCGGCTGGCAAAGCACTATGGCATTCCCAACGTGCTCGGCAATCGCTTTCGCCGTGTTGCTCTCACCGATGAGAACCGTCGCGGCTTGCTGGGACAGGCAAGCATTCTTACGCTGACTTCGACCGCTAATCGCACGGCTCCTGTGACCCGAGGTAAGTGGGTGATGCAGGTGCTGCTCGGGACTCCGCCGCCTCCGCCTCCGCCGAATATTCCGATTCTTGCCGAAGCCGCGGACTTGACCACGCCGCAGAGCGTTCGCCAGCGCATGGAAGAGCATCGCAAGAACCCGGCATGCGCCAGTTGCCATCGCCTCATTGATCCCATCGGCTTCTCGCTGGAGAACTTCGATCCGACGGGCGCATGGCGCAGCGCGGACGACGGCATCAAGATCGATGCGACCGGCGAGTTGTTTGACGGAACGCCGCTTCATGGTCCGGCTGATCTGCGCAGCGGCATCCTCAAGCATCGCGAGGCCTTTCTACGTGTCTTTGCCGAGAACCTCTTTGCGTATGGTCTTGGCCGCATTCCGGACTATCGCGATGAGCCGGAGGTTCGTGCAATTGTGGCTCGCGCAGCGAAGCACGACGATCGCTTCTCGGAGTACGTGCTGGGCATTGTCGAGAGCCCTGCATTCACCGAGCGCAGTGCGCCTGCTCACGAGAGTTCCAGGTCGGATAGATCTGTGTTGAAGGCAGAGGCTGGGAGCGAAGGCCGCACGCGTGCTCTCATTGCCGCCAAGCCGTTGCAGGTTGCTGGAGGGGTCCGGTGATGCGCAACGGTACTCATCTGTCGTGGTCCGCTGAGGCGCGAATGTCTCGCATGGCCTCATTCATGTGCATGTCCTCCATGCGCATGCGCTGTTGTTGATTCCGCAAGTTCGCGCTTGAACTTCTCCTGGAATCGATCCGCTCCCGGCACAGCGGGTGCAACACAACACAGCTAGATTGCTCTCCAATCGATTTCTCTACCCAGAATCTTTTCAACCGCTGCACTCTTTCGCCGCGCATCTCGCGGAATTTGCCTGGAGGCACCGAAGTGTTTGTTACTGGAAAACATTTATCCCGCCGCACGCTTCTACGAGGAGTAGGCGTTACCCTCGGCCTGCCTCTGCTGGAGGCGATGGCCCCTGCACTGGCCGCACTGCCTGCGGCGGCTGCGCCAAAGACTCGCCTTGCTTGCCTGGAGATCGTGCATGGCGCCGCTGGCAGCACGATGGATGGGACGAACAAGCACTACTGGTCACCTCGCAAGGAGGGCGCCGATTTCGAGATTACGCCCACGCTTGAGCCGCTTGCGAAACTGCGTGATTACCTGACGATCATCACTGGAACCGATCTCAATGCGGCAGGAGCGTTTACCGCGCATGAAGAGGGTGGCGATCACTTCCGCTCCAGTGCTGCGTACCTGACGGCGTCGCATCCTCGAATGACGGAGGGCTCAGACATCCATGCGGGTACTTCCATCGATCAGATCTACGCAAAGCAAGTTGGGCAGCAGAGTCCTCTGCCGTCACTGCAATTGTGCATTGAGGATGTGGACTCGACCGGTGCATGCGCCTACGGTTATGCGTGCGTCTATTCGGACACCATCAGCTGGGCTTCTCCGACCGAGCCGTTGCCGATGGTACGCGATCCGCGAATTGCGTTTGAACGTCTGTTTGGCGATGGAGCGACTGCGAAGGAGCGTGCCGAGCGACGTGCTCTGGACAAGAGCATCCTCGATGGAATCGTTGGAGACGTTGCACGGCTTTCGGGCACTCTCGTCTCGACGGATAGGGCTCGTCTGGATGAATACCTCACCGACGTTCGCGCGCTGGAGCATCGCATTCAGAATGTTGAACGCTACAACACACAAGGGGGAACCGCAGCTCTGCCCACCGCTCCCTTGGGCGTGCCGGAGTCGTATGAAGAGCACGTGAAGCTAATGTTCGACTTGCAGGTGCTGGCTTTCATGACCGGCGTTACGCGCGTCTCGGCCTTCAAGCTGAGTCGCGATGTGAGCCAGCGCGTTTTCAAAGAGGCCGGTGTGAGCACGCCATTCCATTCGGCATCGCATCACGGCGAGAGTCCGGCAAAGATCGCAGAATACGCAAAGATCAATCGCTATCACGTCTCGTTGTTGGCCTATTTTCTGGACAAGCTGAAGAACACGCCGGATGGCGACGGTAATCTTCTGGATCACTCCGTGGTGCTCTACGGCAGCCCCATGGGTGACTCAAACGTGCATAACCACAAGCGTGTGCCCATGCTGCTGGCGGGGCATGGCAATGGCGCATTCAAAGGCAATTTGCATCTGAGGACAGCGGAAGAAACTCCTACCGCGAACACGTACCTGACACTGATGCGCAGGCTGGGCGTGAATCTACCAAGCATCGGCGACAGTACCGGCGAATTGGCGATCTAGGCGAGGGCGAGATGATAAACAAACAAATTCATACTGCAGTGATAGTTGCGTTCGGATTGCTTGTTCCGACCGCGTTGGTGTCCGCTGCCCCTTTGCCCGCGAACGTGCCGGAAAAGCATGTGCAGGTGCAAAAGGAGAAGAGCGAATCAAGCAAGCTGGACTCTGCGCTGTTGCAAGCGGCTGAACAGGATGAAGCAACGCAGGTTGCGGCGCTGTTGAAGAAACATGCTTCTGCCAATGCGACTCTTGGCGACGCAACAACCCCGCTGCATTGGGCTGCTTACAATGACGACCTCGCGTTGACGAGACTCTTGCTTGCGTCGGGTGCTAAACCAGATGCGCGTACCCGGCTGCGAGGACTGACGCCGTTACATATGGCCGCTGAGAACGGAGATGCTGCACTGATCGATGTCCTGCTCCGGGGTGGCGCAACCGTGGATGCAACGAACGACTCCGGCACGACTCCACTGATGATTGCCGCCGCATCTGGAAGCACCGCGGCTGCCACCGCTTTGCTGGCGCATGGCGCTGACATCAGTGCCCGCGAAAAGACATATGGCCAGACCGCGCTGTTCTTTGCTGCAGGACGCAACCGCGCGGATGTCGTACGCCTGCTGTTGAGCAAGGGCGCAGACCCAAAAGTGAAGACAACGATCACCAAGCTTGAACGCGTCTCGGTCGGAGTGAACGGCGAAGTGCTCGACGACAAGAAGCCGACGCAGGCAGCAGCCAAGAAGGAGTCTGCATCAGTGAGCGACAAGCCTGCCGAAGAGGCTAAGACTACGGCAGAAAAGAAGCCTGTGGCAAAGCCAGACGACAAGGTGAAGGATGCGTATGGCTTCACCGTCGCCGATCGCAAGAAGCGAGTCTATGGGACACAGCAGATCGGAGGTATGACTGCTCTGCTTATAGCCGCGCGCGACGGACACAAGGACGTGGTAAACGCACTGCTCGATGCAGGTGGTGACGTTAATCAGATCAGCGATACAGACCATGCGACGGCGTTGATTCTGGCCTTGATCAACGGACACTACGACCTGGCGCAGTTCCTGCTGGAGCGTGGCGCAGATCCGAAATTGGCCACCAGCGACGGTGTTTCTCCCCTCTTCGCATTGATCGACGTGCAGTGGGCGCCGCATACGTGGTATCCACAACCAGTCACCTCGAACGAGCATGTGGCGTATCTCGATCTGGCGAAGGACTTGCTCCAGCGTGGCGCTGATCCCAATGCTGCGATTGCCAAGCGGCTCTGGTTCCGGTCGTTTGCTAACGATGAGACATGGTTCGATGTCGAGGGCAGTACGCCATTTCTGCGCGCGGCGCTCGCAGGCGATCTGGCGGCGATGCAATTGCTCATCGAACATGGGGCCAATCCGAACCTTGCCACCAAGAGCGATGACACTCCCCTGATGGCTGCTGCCGGCGTTGGATGGGCTGCTTACTGGACCTCCAATGCGCCGACGGCCCGCCTTGATGCCGTGAAGCTCTGCCTTGACCATGGAGCGAATGTGAATGCCAAGGATGCCAAGGGCTACACAGCTCTGCATGGCGCGGCATTCCGCGGCGACAACGAGACACTGAAGTATCTGATCTCGGTGGGTGCAGACATTCATGCGACCACCAAAGATGGCGATACGGTTGCGGATTTCGCAAACGGGCTCTTCGAGCATGCGATTCCTCATGCCGACACTGTAGCGCTGCTTGAAGGACTAGGCTCAGTGAACTCGCACAACTGCCGCTCCAACGAATGCATTGTGCCGACCAAAGAGGATAAGCCTGCCATCGTGGCGGCGAAATCCGATGCTGCTGCCGCTCAAGATGCGAAGGGAACAAGCACCACTTTGGAGGTCAAACCCCAATGAAATCTCTTCGCCGGTGTTGTCCCTGACTGGGTTGAGCAAATACCGCGATGGTCGCTCGTTGCAATAAGCGTCCACGCTGAGATAACCCGGCACTGCTTTTATTTGCAGGAGCGCCAACAGAAGAAAGGTATCGAGCATCATGAACCGACGCAATCGCAATTTCCTTTTACTGCTTCTCGCCTTACTCGTTATCCCACTCGCGCCAGGGGCCTGGTCGCAGAATATTTCAGCCACACTGCGTGGCACTGTGCATGACGGAACAGGATCAGTCGTCTCCGGCGCAACTGTGGCAGTGCAGAACAACGGCACCGGCATCGTCCGCACCACGACGACTAACAACAACGGCGATTACGTTGTACTGCAACTGCCTCCCGCCGTATATACCGTGACTGTAAGCCAGAGTGGATTTGAGCCGAGCAAGTTCACCGGTATCATTCTTAACGTGGACCAGGAAGCTCGCGTGGATGCAACGCTGGGCATCGGTGCTGTGGCGCAGCAGGTTGAGGTCAGTTCGACTGCGATTCTGCTGCAAAGCGAGGACTCGGTCAACGGCTCCCTGCTCGACAGCCAGAAGCTGAAGGAACTGCCCACCAATAGCCGCAATTTCTGGCAGATGGCGCAACTCGATCCCAATGTGAGCCCGACTCCATCGGGCGACAGCCTTGCCAATCGCGGTGGCTTCGTCGTCGCGGGTATTCCTTCCGCCAATAACAACTACCTGCTTGACGGGTCGGACGACAATGATTGGACCACGGGGCAGCCGACCGTAAGGCCATCTTTGGATGCGATCCAGGAGTTTCGCATCGTTACCGGCGAGGCGCCAGCCGAGTTCGGACGGAGGAATGGCGGTCAGGTGGTGCTGACAACTCGCTCAGGCAGCAATCAGATTCATGGCGGAGCGTTCATCTTCTATCGCGATGGAAAGTGGAACGCACCGCAGTACAACTTCAACTATGTTCCAGGCGTTGCTCCTGTCGCTCCGGCGGGGCAGACCAAGTTGTTTGGCGGCTCGTTTGGCGGTCCTATTCATAAGGAGAAGACATTCTTTTTTGCCACCTATGAAGGGACGCGCTTGTCTGCAGATCCGGCAGTGTCCGGCACAACCCCGCTGGATGCATGGAAAGGTGGCAGTTTTACTTCCAATGGAAACGCACAGTTCAGCACGCCGATTGTTGACCCAACAACTGGCCTGCCATTTGCGCAAAATGTCGCAGGGCTTTACGAGATTCCTGCAGATAGAATTTCGGCCGCCTCGCAGATCCTGCTGAAGTATTTTCCCGAATCAACTTCTCAAACCGGATCTGTTGGTACATTCGCAAACCACACACCCAATACGCAGCATGAAGACCAGGGAACCTTCCGCGTGGATCAGGTGCTTACGTCGAAAGACACGCTCAACGGCATCTACACGCTGCTTGACGGATTCGACGCGGGTACGATCGGCGATCTGGTTGTAGCCAACGCCGTTGTACCAGGATTTGGCGGTGCCGGGCCGCACATCTATCAACATGCTTCGATCTCGGAGCAGCACACGTTCAGCCCCACACTTTTCAACGAATTACGCGCAGGGTTCAATCGCATGGATGCAGGTTACGGCAACCAGGACGCTTCGCAAGGCAATGTCGTGGCGGCGCTGGGTCTTCCCCAGGGCGGTAATTACATGGAGCCGGCGACGAGCGGAAATGTGGGTGTGCCGAGCATCAACATAGCGGGCATCAGCTCGATTGGCGCATCGAACAACCCGCAGTGGCGCGGCGATAACTCTGTGCAGGTTTCAGATGGCCTTACGTGGGTACATGGAAACCACACCGCCAAGGTTGGCTTCGATGCACTGGACTTTTTTAAACACTCCTTCTTTGTTTCAACGGGCCGCGGCAGCTTCACGTTCAATGGCCTCTACACCGGAGGCCAGGGAAACGTGCAGAATGAGTTCGCCGATTTCCTCCTCGGTTATATCCAGTCTGACAGCTACGGAAACGGCAACGAGAATCAATATCCCATTCAGCGCAGCGGCGCGCTTTACGCGCAGGACGAGTGGAAGGCCACACGCTCGCTCACGCTCAACTATGGCCTGCGCTGGGAGTATCTGGGGCCGGTTCGCGAAGCATACAACCTGATTAATCACTTCGATCTGGTGAACAACGAGATCGTCACCGGCCGGGGCCAGGTGTATACGCTCGACAACAGCACTGGCCTTCTGCAGCAGTCCGGCACGGCCCCTTCGTACCGCGATAACTATGCTGCGAAATACACGACGTTTGCGCCTCGCTTCGGGTTCGCTTATCGCGTATTCGGACGAGATGATACAGTGATTCGCGGTGGGTTCGGTACCTATTACGGTATCCCCGCGATCCAGACGTGGAACTCCGCGAATGGGCTGGGTGCACCGTTTCTGCTCTCCAAATCTTTCACTGCACCTACGCCTTCGAAGACGACTGGGATCACGACCAATCCCTATCTCCTGGGTCCTACTGCATTTGGCACAAGTGGCACGCAGACGCCAAACAGTATCTCCGTTACCACCATCAATCCACATAACCGCGCACTGTATACGAACCAGTGGAGCCTCGGCGTTCAGCACGAATTCGGCAAGGCTGCATTGGTGGAGGTGTCATATCAAGCATCGCGCACTTTTCACAACGTGAGCACACAGAATCTCAACATTCCCACGCTGCAAACACGGCTGGCCAATCCTGCTGCGAGTGTATCGGTGAATGCGCTTCGCCCCTACAACAGCATAGGCACCGAGTCTAAATGGAGTTCGGTAAGCTATCTCAGCGACGGCTATTCGTCGAATTACAACAGCCTTCTGCTTCGGGCTGAACGCCGGTTCGCCAATGGGCTGAATTTCCAGACGTATCTTGTCTATGCGAAGTCACTGGAGATTAGCAGCCTGCAAAATCCATATGATTTTGCATCCAACTATGGACCATCGGCGTACGATCAAAAATTTCGTTCAGTGACCAATGGAGTCTATAACCTTCCGTTTGGGCCTGGACAGAAATGGTTGGGCTCAACTAATCCGGCGGTAAGATATGCAGTGAGTGGCTGGCAGATTTCGCCAGTGGTCACCTTCCAAAGCGGACGACCTGTCAACACCACGACGACCGACACGCTTGCCTCGTATACAGGAACGACCGATCGCGCATTCGCGGTGACTGGTGTCAGCCAGACAGCCGGAATCGATGGCAATACAGGGCTGAAAACACACACTCCGAAGAACTGGTTCAACACAGCAGCCTACCGGTCAAATGACCCGGCCAACGAGACAAACGTCAACAAGAACGCGGCGGCGGGCTACATCTACAACTATGGAACTGCCAGCTTCAATAGCATTCGCGGACCGGGCCTTCAGGATGTGGACTTCAGTTTGATCAAGCAGGTGAGGATCGACGATCACAACTCGGTCGAGGTCCGCGCCGAAGTATTCAACATTCTGAATCATCCAAACTTTTCGAATCCATCGGCTGCCTATGGCGGTGCTACAGGCACAGGTATCACACCGGGAAGTACAGCCGTGATCACGTCTACTGTCAACTCGAGCGTACCTACTGCAACCGGAGGTCCTCGCCAGTTGCAACTTGCGCTGAGGTATTCGTTCTAGTTGAGTATCGAACCCTCTGCTCGGTGGCCTAGTGCGACGGGCAGAGGGCCATTCGTAAACATACCGTAAACGGAGACTGAAGATCATGTGCCGAAAATCGACAAAGACTAAGAGTGCAAACAGAGAGATAGCGCGGCTCGTCATTCTATTGAGTGCGCTTGCGTTAACCGCAAGCACCGCGTATGCAGCCACCAAAGCAGCGGGCAAGAGGGGCGAAGATCTGCCGAGCGCGCAGGCTGACCCGGTCGTCGATATTGAGTTGCTCACCTGGCCTGAGATTTACAAGGCTATTCATGAGCAGGGCAAGACTACAGCGATCATCTTTGATGGTGGCACGGAGCAGCGTGGTCCACAGGGCGTGACAGGCGCGCATAACTTCATCGCACATGCCACGGCGGACGCCATCGCCAGAAAGCTCGGCAATGCTCTTGTCGCGCCGGTTATCCCTTACTCGGTGAACAAGGCGAATCCTGAACTGCCGGGGACGATCGGCATCTCTGGCTCTGTATTCGCGGAGATCAACGAGCAGGTGGCGGAGCAACTTATCGCCAACGGCTTCAAGAACGTGGTGCTGATCGGCGATCACGGCGGCGGACAGAAAGAGATCAAGGAAGTAGCCGCCAAGCTCGATGCCAAGTACGCTGGCAAAGGCGTTCGCGTGGTCTATTCCGACGGTCCCTACACCAAGGCCAACGATGAGTTTTTCGCGTGGTTGGATAAGAATGGTTACCCACCCAGCACTCATGCTGGCATTCCTGATACCTCGGAGATGTTATATCTGGAAGGCGATCAGAGGTGGATTCGCAAGGAGTTGCTGCCCACGGCGCTTGGCGATCCGCCACGCAAACCGGGCGAGCATCCCGACCCGAATGCCAAGCGCATCAACAACGGCATTAGCGGTGACGCGCGGCGCTCTTCTTACGAACTGGGCAAGAGTTTCGTCGACTTGAAGATCGACGACGGCGTCGCACAGATACAAGAACTCCTCAAAGCTCCTTCCGCAGTTGCGGGAACTCAGTAACGATCAAAACCAAATCCACTGCAAGGGGAGAAAATACAGTCTCCCCTTGTACCATGTTGTTAGCGAAACATCGATTCCCTTGAGGTTATAGCCATGAGTGCCACTACTATTGAATCTCCTGTTGCAGCCGTCGCGAGCAGTGGCCTGAGCGCCGCGCCGCTCGCCTTTTTCTATGAACATCCGCAGTGGTTCAATCCTATCTTTGCGGAACTTGATCGCCGCGGAGTTCCTTATACAAAGATTCATGCGCCTGAGCACTTCTATGGCGCGGGCGAAGCTGCGCCGGAGTTTCGCGTACTCTTCAATCGCATGAGCCCTTCCGCCGATCGACGTGAGCACGGATCGGCGATTTTTCATACTCTCGCCTGGCTTGGCCAGCTTGAGTTGCAGGGCGTGCGGGTTCTCAATGGCACCACGGCATTTCGATATGAGGTTTCAAAGGCGCTGCAGCTCTCGTTGCTTTCATCCCTCGGCATTCCCTATCCCAAGTCGCGCGTGATTCACGATCCGCGCCACGCTGTCGATGCTGCGGAGGGCCTGCGGTATCCGGTCGTCGTCAAGCCGAACGTGGGCGGTAGCGGTGCGGGCATCGTTCGCTTTGATACGCCGCAAGCCTTGCAAGCGGCGATCGATGCGGGGACGCTCGAGCTGGGCTTCGATCATATAGGTCTGGTGCAGGAGTTTATCCCCGCGCGCGGCGGTCACATCACGCGCGTTGAGACGCTGGGCGGCAAATATCTTTACGCAATCAACGTACACCTCACCGGCGAGACATTCGATCTCTGCCCTGCGGACATCTGCCAGACAGCGCGCGGCGAAGCCTTGGCTAACGCCTGCGTAATCGAAGGCGCCAAAGCTGGCCTCAAAGTCGAGGGCTACACACCTCCTGCCGAAGTGATCGAAGCTGTTGAACGCATTGTAGGCGCGGCGAAGATCGACGTTGGCGGGATTGAATATGTGATCGACGACCGCAATGACCAGATCTACTATTACGACGTCAATGCGCTCTCGAATTTTGTTGCCGACGCGCAGCGCGTCATTGGCTTCAACCCATTCGTCAACCTTGCCGACTTCCTTGAATCTGAGGTAGCACATGCCCAAAGGTAGACTTCGCTACGGATACTGGATGCCTGTTTTCGGAGGCTGGCTGCGCAATGTCGAAGATGAGCAGATGCAGGCGGATTGGGCCTATGTGAGCAAGCTCGCGCGGCGCAGCGAGCAGGTGGGTTTCGACCTGTCACTGATCGCCGAGCTGAATCTCAACGACATCAAGGGCATCGGCGCGCCGAGCCTCGACGCATGGTCCACGTCTGCTGCTCTTGCAGCAGTCACCGAGCGGCTTGAACTGATGGTAGCTGTCCGACCGACATTCCATCAGCCCGCTCTGCTCGCAAAGCAAGCTGCGAACATCGACCACATCAGCAACGGCAGGCTTTCACTCAACGTTGTCTCGTCGTGGTGGGAGCAGGAAGCGCGCATGTACGGCGTCAACTTTGAAAAGCATGATGATCGCTATGCGCGCACATCGGAATGGCTTGATGTGCTCAACGGCGTGTGGGCCGAGCCAAAATTCAGTTATTCCGGCAAATACTACTCCGTGGAGAACACAGTGCTCGAGCCGAAGCCAGTTCGCAAGCCTCGGCCTACGCTCTATGCCGGAGGCGAGTCGGAAGCCGCAAAGAATCTGATCGCGCTCAAGTGCGATGCGTATGTAATGCACGGAGACTCGCCTGAGTATGTCGCCGCAAAAGTTGCCGACATGCGCCAGCGTCGCGAGCGATTTGGTTTGCCGCCGATGCAGTTTGGCGTTGCCGGCTATGCCATTGTGCGCGAGACGCAAGCAGCAGCACAGCGCGAATTGGAGCGGATCACAGACGTGAAGCAGAATGCCTCTGGCTTCGCCAACTACCAGCAATGGCTTAACGGCACGCAGCTTGAACAACGCATGTCGATTGAGGAATATTCTGTTTCGAATCGTGGCTTGCGATCGGGGCTTGTCGGCACCCCGGCACAGGTTCAGGATCAGCTGGGCAAGTTCGAAGATGCGGGCGTCGATCTTGTCCTGCTTCAGTTCAGCCCGCAGTACGAAGAGATGGAACGCTTCGGCGAAACCATCATCTCTGAGCTGGTTCAGGCTTAACGAATGACGATCAGAATAAATGCTTCCGCGAAGCGCTCATCTTCGGCAGCCAGCTCAATCGCAAGGTGGGCATTTCTGGCAGCACTCGTCCTTATTGTGGTAGGATGCAAATCCCACCACAGCGAAGTGTTGCGAGTGGGCGTAACACCGGGACCGGCGGAAGAGATTCTCCATTCAATAGAGCCGGCATTGGCGCAGCAAGGCATTGAAATCAGGATCATTCATTTCTCTGATTACATTCAGCCGGATATGGCGCTCGCGAGTCACGATCTCGACGCAAATCTCTACCAAAACATTGCCTTTCTCAATCAGTATAACCGCGATCATCAGACACACTTCGTTGCACTGAGCCGTGTGTATCTGCCGCTTATGGCCATCTATCCGGGTCACAGCAAAAGCCTTGCAACGTTGGGAAACGGAGCGCGCATCGCAATTCCAAATGATCCTGTGAATCACGATCGCGCCCTGCTGCTGCTGGAGAAAGCTGGCCTGCTGCAACTGGCGCATGATACGAACGGATCTGCAGCACACATCACATCCAATCCGCGACAGCTGAAGCTCGTGGAACTGGATGCAGCGCAACTCCCACGCAGCCTCGACGATGTGGACGCCGCGGTGATCAATGCCAACTTCGCACTCGATGCAGGACTGAATCCGCACACCGGTTCACTACTCAGCGAGACGCGCGATTCACCCTATGCTAATGTCCTCTCCGTCAATGCAGAGGCGCAGTCGGACGCCCCAACTCACGCACTCGCCATAGCCCTCACATCACCGGAGGCTCGCAGCTTCATCACGGCGCACTATGGAGGCGCAGTTTATCCGGCAGAGTAACGCAGTCATGCGCAACGAACAATCGGCAATCATCGTCCGCGGGCTCACCAAGCGCTTTGCACCGGGTCTGCTGCCTGCGCTTGATGCGGTGGATATTGACGTGCCCGCTGGATCGATCCACGGTGTGCTGGGTTTGAGCGGTGCAGGCAAGTCTACGCTGCTGCGATGCGTTGCGCGGCTGGAGACGCCGGATTCAGGAGAGATCATTGTTGCGGGATCGGACTGGACCCATCTCTCGGCTGCGGCGTTGCGGCGTGAACGCGGCAAGATGGGCATTGTCTTTCAACACCTGCACCTGCTGTCATCGCGCACGGTCGCTGCGAACATCGCTCTTCCACTTGAAATCAACGGGATGCCACGCACCGCAGTTGCACAGCGCGTTACGGAGCTATTGGAGTGGTTTGGCATAGCCGACAAGGCCAAAGAGTATCCAGCTCGATTGTCCGGTGGGCAGCAGCAGCGCGTTGCGTTAGCGCGGGCCCTGGCAACGAATCCCCGCGTACTGCTCGCCGACGAGCCCACGTCAGCTCTCGATCCAGAGACGCGCGCGTCGGTGCTCAACACATTGCGCAGCATACGCGAACAGTTCGGGGTCACGATCCTGATCATCACGCACGATATGCACTCCGCTGCGGCAATTTGCGATACGCTCACTGTCCTGGACGCGGGCCGTGTGGCGGAATCCGGGCCTGCATGTGAGTTGCTTGAGCATCCATCCACTGAGATCACGCGGCGGTTGTTGGCGCACACAGGCTGGCCGCAAAGCAGTTCGCCGCCTCGCCCCCTCTCTCGTCAAACGCACTTCGAGGAGATAGGTCAGCCATGAGCAATCTCTTTGAACTTGGGCCGTCATTTTTTGAAGCAACACTGCAGACGCTGGAAATGGTCTCCGTCGCCGTCTTCTTCTGCGTCATCTTTGGCCTGCTTCTCGGGTCATGGCTGGCTGTCACATCGCCGCAGGGAATCGCGCCCGCACGTGGCGTTCATCAGGTGCTTGCAGCCTTCGCCAACATCTCGCGCAGCATTCCGTTCCTGATTCTGATTGTTCTACTGCTTCCATTCACACGGTTCCTAGTGGGTACCTCAATTGGGACGGCGGCCGCCATCGTACCGCTGGTTATCGGAGGCACTCCGTATGCGGCACGATTGGTGGAGGCAGCGCTCCTGGATGTCGATCCCGGACTGATTCAAGCGATGATCACGCTGGGAATTTCGCCTGCCGAGGCCGTGTGGAAGGTCTACCTCCCTGAGTCCATCCCGGGGCTCATTCGAGCTTTCACTGTACTCGCGATCACGATGATTAATTTTTCCGCGATGGCCGGCGCAGTTGGTGGAGGCGGTCTCGGCGATTTGGCTATTCGTTATGGCTACCAGCGCTTTCGACTGGATGTACTCGCCTTATGCTGTGTCGTTCTCATTCTATTGGTGCAACTTATCCAGTTCGCCGGCAATCATCTGGCTCGTAATTTTGATCGTCGCTAGGCCACGCGGATAAGCGGCAACGGGCCTAATGCCGAACGTATTTAGGCAATAGCGGGATAAGCGTCTTCTCTACAGCAATTTAATAGGTCGCCAACCACCGTCGTTTCCGGCAAGGGACGCGCCCAGGCTAAACTGGGCGCATGTGCAGACGCTGCCAACGCCAACGCGACAAACAGCGTATTCCGCATCCGCCATGCCGGCAATACGAATTTTTCGACAACAACAAACCTCGCAGGTGGACCGCAGAGCACAAAGGCATCTTTCCTGGCTTCATAGTCATACCGCGATAGAAGCCCATAGGAGCATTCCTGGCTGCCTCTGCACCCTCCGCTGTTCCTGTCTTGCCGTGTTAAGTCCTCGGCACGACCCATCCATCAAACCTAATACCAGCCGGTTTAGCCGTGCGACTTCCCGAAGAGTACAAAAATTCGCGAAATTAAGACGATCTGCAGATCGAAAGATAGCCCGTAATCGCAATGCCGATCTAGCCAAACGCCGTGAATTGCCGCTAAATTGCTACGATTTATATTGAGAAAAGCTCGAACGCAGACTGTGCTGATCACAGCCAATTATTGAGTTGTAATCCGACGGCATCGTCATTGCCCCGCCGAGATTTACAACTTCTATGTATCTCGGGATGCCAACCAGGTGCTCTTCAGCAAGCCGCGCCGGGGAAGTTGTGGGTCGTACTGTTTGTCGGAACTCAGGATGCACTCAATATCTGCAATGGGACACAACAGTTCCCCAGCGAGGAGCTGCAGGAATCCGTACAGAACAGAGAATCTCGCGAAATTCCTACCATAGTAGGGATGAGCTTTTCAGCTTAACCGGACTATACATAGCCGTCAGCGATCAGAAAATCCAACTCCTCTAGCAGCATTTTGAATGTTTCCGCAGTGCAGGATGCGTCGACATCAGCAATCATCCCATCTTGAAAGTCTCTATACAAGTAGCTGATGCTACCGAAGTTCCGTGGACGAGAAGGCTCTCGGAATCTATCCATCGCGCGAGCTGTTCCCGCCACGCTGCGGGGTCAGTCGCAAGATGCTGGACCGATACAGCCACGTGCGTATGGACGCCAAGCGCAGAGCGATGGAAGGCCTCGCAAAAAACAGCAAAATGAGGGGTTATGACACAGACCATGACACGAGTGGTCTGCCTTCAAACACTCGCCCTGTCTAAATTATTGAAATGATTGGTGGACCTGATCGGGATCGAACCGATGACCTCTTCCATGCCATGGAAGCGCGCTCCCAGCTGCGCCACAGGCCCACTTTTGGTGGGAACAACTTCTCTATTTTCGCCGCTGACAGAGGATTCGTCAAACTTGAGCTGTCTTGTCCGCACAATGGCTCTGCGTGGCGGGGCGTATTAAGGTGAATTGGGGAGATTTGAGCCATGAAAGCAGCTGTCGTTAACGTATTGGGGCAGGCGCCGCAGTATCTGGAATTTGGGGAGCCGGTGGCCGGGGAGGGTGAGGCGGTCGTCGATATGCTCGCGGCTGGATTGCACCCAATCGTAAAGTCTCTGGCGAGCGGGCAGCACTACTCCAGCAAGGGTGTGGTCCCATTTGTTGCCGGGGTGGATGGTGTCGGAAGGCTGGAAGGCGGGCGCCTCGCCTACTGCCTGGCGGCACGACCTCCCTACGGCACAATGGCTGAACGAACTGTGGTCAGCCCGGGCAAGTGCATTCCGCTGCCTGAGGATTTGGATCCGGTGCAGGCTGCTGCGATTGCGAATCCGGGAATGTCGGCGTGGCTTTCACTCAAGTCGCAAGCCGGGCTGGTTGCGGGCGAGGCTGTGCTTATTAACGGCGCTACGGGCGTGGCTGGGCAGCTTGCGGTGCAGGTGGCACGATACCTGGGCGCGCGTAAGGTGATAGCTACCGGTAGGAATCATGAGGCGCTGACAGCGCTGGGTGTCGACGCGACGATTGTACTAACTGATCCTGATGACGCCGTGAGCGAGGCCTTTACTGCACAGGTTCGCGACGGCGGCATCGACGTCATCATCGACTACCTCTGGGGCAAGCCGACAGAGTTGCTGTTGGGAGCTTTGGCTAAGGGCTTTCGGCCCGAAGGCTCGCGGCGCATTCGACTGGTGGAAGTTGGGGAAAGCGCGGGCAAGACCATTGCGCTGCCCGGTTCGGTCCTGCGCAGTATGGACCTGAATCTGTGCGGCAGCGGCTTCGGAAGCGTTCCTCTGGAGGAGATTATGTCTGCGATTCCTACTCTGTTTTCGCTGGCTGCTGACGGTCATCTCAAGGTGGATGTCGAGTCCGTGCCGCTGGCCGAAGTCGAAGAGGCCTGGGGCCGGGTCGAAAAAGGGAAGCGGATCGTTTTTTCGATTTAAGAGTGTGAGGGGCGAGGCGCCGCAGGCGCGGATCGTAAATCGTGGGGAACACTTTGGGGTGCTTCCGGTGTCCAATGTACTAGAGCATCAAGTTCAGGGCTGGAAGATGGCGTGGGTGGGGAATCCGGCAGGCTGCATCGAGATGCCAGATGCACCCCAATTGCGTTAATGTGGAGGGCACGGACTTGCAGGCGGACATCACTTTGGGAAATCTCGCCAGTGCACTCACGATTCACACGGAAGAAGCACCACTGATCGCCGAATTGAAGGCGGGTTCAGAGGAGGCATTCTCGTGGCTAATTACGCGGTATCATCAGCCGATCTATAGCCTGCTGGCCCGCACGGTCCGGGATCCGGCGGATGCCGCGGACCTTACGCAGGACGTTTTTGTGAAGATATTCCGGGGCATCGGTTCCTTTCATGGGGAGTCGTCTCTGCGTACGTGGATCTATCGCATTGCATTGCATGAGGGTTTAAACCAGCGCCGCTGGTGGCGTCGGCACAAGCAGCAGGAAGTGACGATTGAGATGGAGACGGTGGACTGCGAAAGCGGGGAGCCGGCGCGACTGAAGGAGATGCTGGTCGATCCTGCTGAGAGCCCATACGAGATGGCGACGCACACCGAGGCGCGGGAGCGAGTTGAAGCGGCGCTTCGACAGGTGCCTGAGCCGTTCCGGACGACGCTGATTCTCCGTGACATCGAAGGCTTTGTTTACGAAGAAGTGGCGGAGATGCTGGGGACAAATCTCGGCACCGTCAAATCTCGCCTGGTGCGTGGCCGGGCTTGCCTGCGGCAGTTGCTGCTGGCCGATAATGCACACCGCGCAACGACTGCCAATGCAGCGCAGTTGCTGCATCGGGAGGAGGCGCGATGATTTCGATCATTCCGAAAATCCAAACGCTCGGATGCTCTGGCGCGCGGGCCAGATTTGCGGAGTATCTCGACAATCGCCTCACCGGACGCGAGATGCAGCGCATTACGACGCATCTGGAGAAATGCATCAGGTGCGCGGCTGACTTTGACGCTGAGCGCCGCACCGTTCAGGCGCTGGGCATGCTGGGCTCTGTCTCCGGAGAGTTGAAAGAGCCGGACGATCTGGTGCTGCGCATCAGAGTTGCGATCTCGCAGGAGCGTGCTCAGCGGCGGCAGGGAAATCTGGAGCGATGGGGGCTGGCCTGGCGCAACACGGTTGGTCCGTTCCTCCTGCAGCTTTCCGCCGGGTTTGCCAGCGCTGTGTTGTTGCTGGGGACGGTTGGCGTGCTGGTTGGCATGTTTGCCCGTCCTGAGCGTGCTTCGGCACAGGATGAACCGCTGGGCATGGCGACGGCCCCGCGCTTGCTTTACCACGTCGATGCCTCGGCGGATGTCGATAAGATCGGGACCGTTAATGGCCCGGTGGTGGTTGAGGCGTACGTTAATGGTTCTGGCCGGGTTTACGACTATAGGATTGTGCGGGGCCCGACCGATCCGCAGACGCGGGCCCAGGTGGAAAGCCTGTTGCTCTTCAGTGTCTTTGAGCCGGCAAGATTCTATGGACAACCTGTGCGAGGACTGCTGTTGATGTCCATCTCAGGAGTATCGGTGCGAGGTTAGGACTTCTCTGCCCTCCTGTGTAGCCGGTCTGACGCTCGTTGCTAAAGGCGGCTCGATTTCTCTGTTTCAGACGCCAAAATTCTTTTATTGCTGTGGCTTTCGGTCTACCTCTTCTCAGGCGGTTTGTGAAGCTCGAACTACAGAGAGGGGGGTGGGGCATGCGTTGTTTGATAATAAGCTGTTTAAATAGTGCAGGTTAGATGGATAATCGTGTGCATTTATGGCGCGTTTTGCCGGGCTTTTGGTGCATATTTGTACCCCCAATTCCTCCTTGTTTGTGGGCCGGAGTTACCTCTGTACGATGACAGGATGGCTTTGTCCCCTGATAAGTATGCGCTCTTGCGGGGAAATTGCATGCAAGCTGTGGAGGCTGGGTCGCGCGAAATTCGGGTTGCAACACTGAGACTTGGACACTCGCTCCGAGGTCTGCGGAGGTGTAAAGGATCTCCCGAGACAATGTGTAGAGGATGTCATGCGACTGAATATCTGGGGACGTGGCACGGATACGTCTATGGTGATTTCGCGCTTATCAATTCTCGCTTTACCAGAAGGCAACTGCAGATGCCGGGACCGAAAGAGTCTCGATCCCGGCTTCAACCAGCTTGAGTGACGGTTAGTAGTCGATCGGCCCTGCAACGCCGGACCGCGAATCAGGCGCGGGGCCCAGAAGGTTGCACTTCCAGTCGCCGAAACCCGTCTTCCAGCACTTGCCCATGGCCACCGGCGTGAGGTACACGGTGCAGCTCTTGCCTGCCGGATACCCCAGGCCCACCGGGCTGCAAATGTACAACTTCATGCTGCCACTCAAGGGGAAGACCGGCGCTGAACGGTCGATCCGTTGCAAACCAGCATCCAGGTCGACGTCGAAGTTGCGTGGTGCGCTCATCTCTACCTTGATATCGCGCAAGAGGGTCATCCCGGTGGCGGCATTGCGCTCCATGGTGCATTGGATCATGGCCGGCACCTGACTTGGTTCAGGAGGGGAGTTCAATTCTTTGCAGCGCCGGGGATCCCTTACCTGATACTCAGCATTCATTTGCGGCGGGCCAGAGAGTTCGCTGCCCGCTGACTGCCCCGTTCCCTCTACTTTGGCGCCGAGGTTACCGGAGAACGCCAGTACACCGAGGACTAGGGCACAGACTGCCCGATTGCGTGTGGTTAAAAGGTTAATCACGGTCAACACTCCTTTGGAAAACATGCGTAAAGCTCAAATAAAGGGAAGACTCTGGCCGTGAACCCGCCGTCCGGAGCCCTCTACGAGCCTGCCGTGCCAAATGCACATGCGTGATGAATCGCGCGGCGCGGCAGCAAGACAAGCTAAAAAGTCTTTGGTCCGACGCTGTTGCGCATTTCCGGAGCTCCACCCTGCAGCTTGCAGCTCCAATCGCCGAAGGAGGATTTCCAGCACCATCCCTGGGCCACAGGCACGACGCTCTTGATGCAGTTTTTGCCGTTCGGATCGAGGCTGGCACTTGAGAGCGAGCAGAAGTAACCTGTGTAGCTGCCGCGAATCGGATAGACCTTCGCGTTCAGATCGATACCGGCTAGGCCCGCGTCGGTGTAATACACAAACGGCCGGGACGAGCCCATCTCAATCTTCACGTCCTGAATGAGTCCAAGACCAGTTGCGGATACCGAGTCCATGGTGCACTGCACCATGATTGCTGCCTGAGCAACGGATGGCGGACTTGTCACTTTCACGCAGGTTCGCGGAGCCCTTGTGTTGTACTCGGGCAACATCTTGAGCGGCTCGGAGATGCTGGCCGCACTCTGGCCCGCGCCCTCGGCGCTCTTGCATCCCTCAAGTGTGAAAAGCGTAAAAACCAAAAGACAAAACGCCAGTTTGCGCACATGCAATATCTGATCCATAGTCGGCACTCTCAAAGAGTCTTTCGTGGGAACTCCAGGACGGGATTGCAAAATCTCGAACCGGCGCAGCCGCCGAATGGAGATTCCGCGACGAAGCAGGCAACACCCATGCACCGCATGAGAAGTGCTTCCGCTCTCGATAGCAGAGAATGGAACTTCGCAAGCCGTAGATCGCCGGCGTCTCTGGTCAGGAAGGACAGGTACTCGAACAGCCTCAGAGGGATTCTCAGGTCAGGTGCTCTGGTTCACAAAGCACGACCTGGAGAAGGGTGGACTGTTAGTGGCTGGATGCTACTCTTGCACATCGGAAGCGTCAAGGACTGGAGTGGCTTTGGCGGGTAGTGGTAAAGGTTTAATCTCCGAGGAGGCCCTTTTCTGAGATCAATCGAGTTTCGAAGCTCCTATTCCGTGCGTAGCGCCCTCATTGGGTCGACACTTGCGGCGCGCCCAGCAGGCACGGCACTTGCGACGAGTGCAACCGCTGCTACGCCCACGACTGCCAGAAGATAGCTCACCGCATCCAATGGCTTAACGCCATACAGGGACGACGTCAACGCGTGCCCCACGAGCATCGCCAGTGGAACTCCAATCACTACCCCTGCTGTCGTGAGCAGCAGACTGTCCTGCAGGATCATCCAGACTACCTGCCCACGCCGAGCGCCCACGGCCATGCGCACACCAATCTCCGCCGTTCGCATGTTTACGCGATAGGCCAGGGTTCCGTAGAGTCCTGTCGCCACCAGAACCACCGCCAAGAAGCCGAAGAACCCGGCGAGACGCGCAAAGAGCACCTGACTGGAAATCGTCAGATTGTACTGATCACGCTGTGTCATCGGCCGTATCAGCGGCAGGTTTGGATTCAGCAGCTGCAGCGCCTTGCGCGCCGACGGCAGAATAGCCAGCGGTTCGCCGAGGACGCGCATTTCGACGTGCATTCCACCGGTCATCGGAATCTGCGCGTACATGTACCAGGCCATGGGAATGGGTTCTTCGTCGATACTCCGATATTTGTGATCCTTCACAACGCCCACCACCGTCATCTGATAGCGCCCGTCGTCGGTTCCAATGGTGTGCCCCAGCGGATTCTGATTGGGAAAGAAGCGTTGAGCAAATCGCTCATTGATGATGCCAACGTGCGGCGAAGTCGCAGTATCGGAATCGGCGAAATCCCGGCCCTCAAGCACCGGCACGCCAAGTGTGCGAAAGAACTCCGGCCCAACCACATTGCTGCGGACCGTCCTCGACGATCCATTTGTCATATCGGGCAGTTTCCCGTCCACCGTCATGTCGCTGTTGTCAGACCACCCCGAGCCGAGGCGTTCCTCCATAACCGTCACCGACTCTACGCCAGGCAGGGCGCGCAGCTTATCCATCAGCTTCCCATAAAACGCAATGCCATCCGGAACCGACGTGATGTTCGGCTTCACTCCGAAGACGACAAGCCCGTCAACCTGCATGCCCAGCGGAGTGTTTTGCAGATTGCGCAGAGTGCGGATCAACAGCCCTCCGCCCACCAGCAGCACCACGCACAGCGCCATCTGCAGAGCCACAATCATTCTTCCGGTGCGCGATTTACCTGCGTCCGCATTGGACGTGGCCGCCGAAGTCTTCAGCGCCAGCTCAGCTCCGCCAGCAAGCGCCACACGCAGCGGCACAAGCCCGAACAGCATCGCGGCCAACACAAGCACGCCGAGCGTGAACAGCAATACCGTTCTGTCCGGGGCCAGGCTGGACTCGATCTGCGCCCAGCTAGCCAGCAGCCGCGTCGCCATCTGGGCAAAGCCCCAGGCCAGCGCGCCGCCTGCAGAGACCAGGATCAAACTCTCCGCGAGCAGTTGCCGCAGCAACTCGCCGCGCCCCGCACCGAGCGCCTGCCGCACAGAGAACTCACGCTGCCGGGCCGCGTTCCGCGCCATCAGCAGCATCACCACATTGGTCATCGCAATCAACAGCACCAGCCCCACCATCGCCATCAGGATGCGCAGTGGATTGCCGTATCGCTGGTCATATCCCGGGAAATTCTTCGCGTCGATCACGCTCAAAATCGGCGGCTTCTCACCGGCCATTGGCGAACCCAAGCCGATGTAAGCCGCTCTCTGAAAGACCGGCTGCAGTTGCGCTACGGCTTGCGTCCGCGTCACTCCGGGAGCAAGACGCCCGATGAGGCGCAGGCACCACCAGGTGGGGTCGGTGGAGTATATCTTGCCATCGTCCGGCGGATTGCCCCAGGCATTCAGCTCCGGGCGGTTCTGCAACGGAATCCAGAAATCCGTGGACCCGCCTCCCTCGACGCCCTCAAAGCCCTCAGCGGCAACTCCTGCAATCGTGATGGCCACGCCGTTCACATACAGCGTCGTTCCCAGTACATCCGGATTGCGCGCAAATCGCTCTGTCCAGTAGTTGTAGCTGATAACTGCGATCGAAGCATGATTGGTCTCGTCTTCTTCGGTGAAGCCGCGGCCGCGAATTATCTTCACACCCAGCCCAGAAAAGAACGAGCCGCTCACCATGTCGCCTTCCGCCTCTTCCGGCAGCGCTCCGTAGCGCACCGCAACCTTGCTGTTCGACAAGGGAACGTAGGCCATCACCGGCGAGAGCCCTCCGCTTTGCCGCCGAAGAGCATCGTACACAGGATAGGAAAACGTCTCATTGGAATCGATGGTGCCCGTACCGCGAGGAGGGTTGGAAGTCCTCAAATACACCAGGCGATCCGGATCGGCGACCGGCAGAGACCGCAGCAGCACCGCGTTCATTACGCTGAAGACCGCCGTGTTCGCGCCGATCCCCAGTGCAAGCGTAAGGATTGCCGTGGCTGCAAACCCCGGACTTTGCCGCAAGGAGCGCAACGCGAATCGTATTTCGCGCAGCAGCTTGTCCAGGCCCACCCATCGGTCCTTCAGGTAGAACCGTTCCTGCGCCGCGCGCACATTCCCGAACTCGTGCCGCGCTTTCCGCCGCGCCTCATCGTCACTCAAGCCCTCGCTCCGCAACTCGTCGGCTTCGAGTTCCAGATGCGTCTTGATTTCTTCCGCAAAATCATCGGCGCTTCGCTTGCGCTTGAACATGGCTATGCCTCCTCGCCTTGCAGTCCGTTGCCGGAGTCGAGAATCAGACCCATGGCGCGTGTCAATCGCAGCCACTCGCCGGTCTTCTCTACCAACTGCTCGCGTCCCTTTGGCGTCAACGCATAAAATCGTGCCCTGCGGTTGTTCTCGCTCACTCCCCACTCGGCGCTGATCCACTTCTTGTCTTCCAGGCGCTGCAGGGCCACGTAGAGAGAGCCATGATCGACGAAGAAGACCTCCTCCGACTGGCGCTGTATCGATCGTGCCACGCCCTGCCCGTGAATCGGCCCAAGCACAAGCGTCTTCAAAATCAGCAGGTCGAGCGTACCCTGCAACAAGGTGAGCCGGTCATCGTTATTCTCTTGGGTAGCCATTCGACCCAAGTATTGACCCGTTTGGGTAGAATGTCAACCCAAGTGATGAAACTGACGCAGGAAATCTGCGTTTCCGTGATAGTCCGATGGCATCTCCCCAACATTGGCTGAGTCCGGTTCGGCCGTTAAGGCGCGGGTCATCTGAATGGCGGCTCGGTTGGTGCAAATCCCCAGTGCGCTCATCGAGAAAGGTATCTGTAATGTGAAGTTGGCTTTCGGGTGGCGATTAGACGATACAAGCAGGCGATGGGATGGGAGCGTTAGTTGTGGGGTGAGGGCGTTGGGATTACCATGCTCCAGCTCCATTCTTCGCGGGAGCGGTCGAGTAGTTTTTCGCTGTCTTCCGGGAGGATGTAACGTTCGCGAACGAGTTCATCGAGCGATTTTTTGAATTGGGCGCGGTACTCGTCATAGGTGGTGTAGCGATCCATGATGGGCTTGCGGGGGTCGTGGCCGGCGGTGGCTTCGCCTGTGCTGCGCGGCAAGGGAAGGAACGAGCCGAGGAAGGCTGTTCGTTCGGTGGGGGCTCCGATGGAGGGATCGCGGAGGTTCCAGCCGGTGTAGGTGGCTAACGGGGCGGCGATCTCCGGCAGGCGAATGCCGCCGAGGTCGTTTCCGTCCGCGTCGACTTGTGGGACCAAGGCGGGATACTTGCCAGCGACGGTTGGCGGCTGCCGGCTCAGGATGCCGCTGCGCCAGTTGACGCCGAAGTCCAAATCCCAGCCTTGGGCAATGCTGGTAGGCGGGTGGACGTCGCGCAGGGCGGGGAAGTGCAGCTTGTCTAGGGTGACGAGGGTTCCATCGTCGATTTTGGGGTAGCGGCTTTGCGGCGGAGGGGTGGCGTGTTGGACCCAGGCATCCATGTTGGCGATCATTGCGCGCCAGAACCAGCGGATGGGTAGCGGGCTGGGTAACTGCTGGCCGAGGCGGTCGCCGGTGGCTTTTTCGGGAGGGAAGGGAACGGAGAAATGCTGCAGGCCGGAGTAGAAGTAGATGCGGACGTTGGGGCTGATGGGGGCGTCGGCCTTGCCGTCCGCGGTTGTGTGGATGAGCGAGGCGGCGCGTCCCCAGTACTCGTATGAGGTGTGGGAGAGGAAGATTTTTGGCACGACGTGCTGGGCTGTTGCCGCGTCGAGCAGGCCGAGTTTTCCGTTTGAGGGGTTGAGGGGGTCGCTTTCGGGTAGATCGGTGAAGGGGAAGATGTCGGTAGGCCAGTCGATCGAGGACATGGGCTGGGCATCGCGCGAGGGCTGGGCGAAGCGGTAGTTGAAGCTGCCTCGGCCTGCGCCACCGACATGGGCCAGCACACCGTCGAGGGCCATGCGGTTGGATTCGTCGGCGTTGAAGCCCTGGTAGAGGAAGTCGCGCAGGAAGCGTCCGCATTGGGAGATGCCGGCGGCGTAGGCGAATTTTATTGGGGAGATAGCTTCGGGGGAATGCTTCTCCCACGCTACGAAATCGCGGACGGCGGCGAAGCCGAAGCCTGCGACTACCGGGTCCTGGACTACGTAGACGAGTTCGTAGATTTTGCCGAGCTTGAATCCGGAGGTGAGGTGGATGTAACGATCGCTCGGGGTTAGTTTGCTGTCTATTATGTGAGCGAAGCTCCATTGGCTGCGCGGAATTGTGGTGCGCGGGCTGTGTGGGCTGTCGCGGACTGTGAGGGTGTTCCGCTTGTCTTCGGGTGCGGAGACTGGGTATTCGGTGCCGCCGATTCTGTTGCCCATGAGGTGGCCGAGAGGCAGGTCGGCCATGGGTTCGGAGGGGGTGTAGTCGCTGCGAAGGAGGCCAGTGATATGGGCTTTGTTGTCTCCGTAGGCGATGGGGGCGTAGAGACGCATGTTTCCGGGGCCTTCCGGTACGTCCCACTGCCAGCCGAGTGAGGCGAAGGTGAATCCCTGCTTGAGCAGCCAGGCGTCGCCGACATCGGCTGCGGTTGCGGGGTCGGCTTTGCCGCTGTCGACTAGCGAGAGGAGACCTTTGCCGCCGCGGTTGGGGATCTCGAGCAGCAGCGCGCCGTTGGCTTTGGCGAAGGGGCAGAGGAGGAAGAGGTCGGAGGAGAATTCAACTTCGCCGTCCGCGTTGCGTGGGGCTTTGTCGAGGTCGACGATGGGTTGATTGTGGGGGTCGCCAGGGCGGACGGCGAAGTAGACGCGGGCTGAGATTTTTTCGTAAGCCGGGATTCCGGAGGCGGGGTCGGCGGGGAGCTGGGTGCGTGAGAGAACGTCCACGCGGGTCACCCGAGCTCCAGCGACGGCGGAAAACAGGAGAAGCAGGAGGGCGGGGAGGCCGGTTCGGATGGGAAGTTTCATCGTGCCCGCAGTATACGGAAGGCGACTCAGGTTACATTAGAAAAACATATGCTGAGTCGACGTCGCTTTCTCTCTACCTCCGCAGTTGCTGCTGCGCTGCCCGCTTTTTCTTCCGTTCGCTCGAATGCGCAGGCAGCTTCCAGCGCATCGGGTTTGCCGCCGGCGCTGGCTGCGCTCAAAAATCGCACGGCCGAGGCTCAGCCGATTACGCTGGCTGAGCGAGAGCGGCGTTTTGAGCGGGCGCAGGCGTTGATGCGCGCGGAGAAGATCGATGCGATTGTGCTGATTGGCGGGACTTCGCTGGTGTACTTCACGGGGATTCGCTGGTGGAACAGCGAGCGCCTGTTTGTTTGTGTGCTGCCGAGCAAGGGCGCGCCGTTTTATGTCTGCCCGGCGTTTGAGGAGGAGCGGGCGCGGGAGCAGATGAAGAAATCTCCTGCGGGCGCGGCTTCGAAGGTCTATACGTGGCAGGAGGATGAGGATCCTTACCCGCTGGTGGCGCAGGGGTTGAAAGATCTAGGGCTTACTGGCGGGAAGCTGGGCATGGAGGAGCGCGTAACGTTTGTCTTTTCAGATGGGGTGCGCAAGGCTGCTCCTGGGTTTGAGACAGTGAGCGCTACGCCGATTACGGCTGGCTGCCGGGCGGTGAAGAGTGCGGCGGAGTTGAAGCTGATGCAGTTGGCGAACGATGTGACGCTGTCGGTTTATGAGGCGACTTGGAAATCCGTTAAGCCGGGGATCACGAATCGGCAGGTCAGCGAATGGATTGGGGCGGCTTATGAACGGGTGGGCTTTCCGGGCGATGCGAGCTGCCAGGTGGATGCTTATTCGGCGTTGCCGCACGGGTCGGTTCAGCCGCAGACGTTGAAGGAAGGCAGCCTGGTGCTGATCGACGATGGTTGCGTGGTTGAGGGTTACGGTTCAGACATCAGCCGCACCTTTGTGATAGGCAAAGCGTCCGACAAGATGAAGCAGGTCTTCGATGTAGTGCATCGGGCGCAGGCGGCGGCTTTGGCTGCGGCTAAACCAGGCGTGGCTTGTGGAGCGGTGGATGCGGCGGCGCGCAAGGTGATCGACGAGGCTGGTTTTGGGCCGGGATATGCGCATTTTACGCATCGTGTGGGTCACGGGATCGGAATGGATGGGCATGAGTGGCCTTATCTGGTGAAGGGCAACACGACCCCGTTGCAGGCGGGGATGACGTTTTCGGACGAGCCGGGGATTTACCTCCGTGGCGAGTTCGGTGTTCGGCTTGAGGACGATATGTACATTACGGCTGATGGGGCGAAGCTGTTTACTCCGCAGAGCCATTCGCTGGAGGAACCTTTCGCTCGGGATTAGCCGCACATTTTCGGGCGAAGAAACAGTGAATCGAACACTCCGGGGGAGGGGGTAGGCGCTTTTTGTGTCTAAGACTTTTATTCCGTTGTGTTTGGAGGGTTCTTTTGGTGCGATTTGGCGCGCTTTTGTGCATCTTTTTGACGTTTTTACGCCCTCCAAATTTGACTTCGGCTCGGGTTTTTCATACTGGCTTACTGGGCTCAGGAAGCCGCCAGTTTAAGAATTCAAACTGAGAGACTACCGCTTTTTGCTGTCGTTTTGATTGTGCGCTTTTGGAATGTAATTCTTTGCAATGTTAATGTCGGCGTTCGCGGTGTAGCCCTGAAGTACCAGGCTACGGCATTGCTGGAGCCACCCTTCGAACTGCACGAAGGATGAGGCATCCAGATCTTGGTTGGGGATAGGAAAACTTGAAAGGGTGGGCCATCCGCTTACCGACCAAAAGCACCCCTAATTGCATCGTCCGTAGCGAATAGACTACAGAAATTCGGGTCAATGCTCGCCCTCAAGAGGGCGCGGCGAAGGACGCCCTCGAACTTGTTATACCGCTTAATCAACTCGTCAGTCGGTAGTGGTGCAGTTTGAATTTCCACAGGGCGGCTGGAGCTTGATGGCAGAGCGTAGACTCTGGATATGGCAAAAGAACCTATGCTCGTGTACCGACTATCGCAGCCTCAGTTTTTCCTTTGTTCAGTGTGTGGGGATGTTAGGAAAAATGCTGGCATGTTTTCAACTACGACTACCGCCAATGAACTTGTAGACGCTTTTCGGCAACACGTAGAAGAATGGCACACCGATGAGGATGTGAACCAAGCCGCCGCGCGGATTATCAGAGAAGCGACAGGTAACTAGCCCTTTAGGATAGTCTCGAAAACTTCGAGAAGAGCCAGATGATCTTTGGTTCCCAATGGTGCTTGAGAAAAGTATCGATTTAAGTCAAAAGGCTGGTCAATGCGCCTTTCAAATTTAAACGAGGCCGGTGCAAGCGGTTTATTCGAGTCTTCCGTGGAGATAGAAATCTCAGCAAATTCGTAATCCCTAAACTTCCCGTCAAGTGTTTTTGTCTTAGCCTCAATTATCTTCACGATTGCGTCCAGTTTTGGATTTAGAAGCATAAGTGACGCGTCGGTCTCCACCACCAGTGTGCTAACCAGACCCTCTTTTATCGACGAAGGTTCCGGCAAGGAATATCCGGACGAGATGACAAGTTCACGCAAGTCTTCAAGAAAAACCCTAGTGTTATCGGTGTCTGAAGTAGTTTCTGCGACAAGTCCATCGCTGAATATGGTGAGCGTAACCGACAGTGATATGTCGTTATAGAAGAACACCCCGCCCTCAAATGCAAGCGATCCCTTATCGGTTCGATCATGCTCATGCGCTGGCGCTTTCACAAATCCATAGCGATCCTTAATCGCAACGAGCAGGTCTCTGATTGCGAGACCTTCGGGATTTATAAGGCGAGTATCGAACAGATTTATAACCTTCGCCATCTGGACATAGAGAAGTTTCATCCGATCTTCGCCAGCCTTCCGTTCGGTGGTTCTGCTGTCAAATGGCCACTGAGGGAC
>Ga0182024_10003026_pt1 | contig 40772 bp, 38 predicted proteins | sample P32metaG_FD_120480 | JGI IMG/M metagenome (GOLD analysis project Ga0182024, IMG submission 120480) | Permafrost microbial communities from Stordalen Mire, Sweden - P3-2 metaG (Illumina Assembly) | ecosystem: Environmental > Terrestrial > Soil > Wetlands > Permafrost | place: Sweden: Stordalen...
CACGCTCACTCCGTCCAGCCGGTAACTGGACTGCTGGGGCCGAGCGCCGCCGATCGCCATCATCGTCCCAAGCCCCCGGTTTCCGCGCGAGTTGCTCAGCGCGGGAGCATTCTCGGTCCGAACAATGGAGACCTCCGGCTGCAAGGCCGCCAGAGTCGTCCAGTCGCGGCCGTTAAGTGGAAGTTCCCGTACGACTTGACCACTATTCACCGCGCCGGTTTGCGAAGTGGCCAGGTCGACCGTTGCCGCTTGCAACGCGACCGTTACTTTCTCCTCGGACTTTCCCAGAACCACCTGCACATTGACCACACTTTCCGATCCCACCTGCACATCGATGTTGGTGCGCTCCGCAGTTGAAAAGCCCGGGGATTTGACGGTCACCTTATATCTGCCGACCGGCAGATTGGGTCTATGGTAAAGGCCGGCGCTGCTGCTAGCTAGCTTCCAGCTTTCGCTGGTGCTCACTTCTTCGATCGTGATATCCGCCCCTTGCACTGAGGCGCCAGAGGGATCGGAAACCGTACCGCGAATCGCTCCCCCAGATGTCTGGGCGGAAACCGTCGCCGCCGTCATGACCGCCAACAGTGTCGAAACCCAGCGCGCTGGTGGCTTGAGACAACTGTTCATATTGTTCGGCCCGATCCACTTTGCCGTAATATTACTCCGTTTTGAAGTTGAAATCCATTCCGTGACCAGCCCTCACAGCGTTGACCAGGTGCCGCGGATGGCCGCTTCGGATCAATCGCCCAACTCGTACCGGTGAATGCGCGCCAGCTTACAGGTCATGGCAAGCAAATCAGAAGGCCCAATTCCGCGTGCGCAGACCACGGCAAGATCACCTTTTGCACGGTTGAGATTCGATGCCAACTGGGGCGATTGGGTCACGCCCCCGCTGCTCGCGCCGCCGACGCTGCGCTTTTCCCGCGATGGATGCCCAGGCGCCTCATCTTGGAGAGCAACGTCGTCCGCGGCAGACCGAGCCGGGCAGCTGCGCCATGGTGGCCGCCGATCATACCATCCGTCTGCTTGAGAATCCGAAGGATATGCGAGCGCTGCGCCTCATCCAGCGTTACTGCTGCCGACAGCATCGACCTGGCTGGTACTTCGGGCAACGAACCACTCAGCACGGGACCGGTCGAGAGAATCACCGAACGCTCGATGAAGTTTTGCAACTCACGTATATTACCCGGCCATGAATGCTCGACCAGAGCTTCCATGAACTCTTCTGAAATGGCCCGAATCGGCTTGTGGATGCGAGCAGCGTAATCCGTTACAAAATGTTGAACTAACGAAGGGATGTCTTCGGAGCGATCACGCAACGGGGGCAGTTCGATCGGGAACACACTGAGCCGATAAAAGAGGTCGGCTCGAAACTCCCCTTTGTCGACCATCTCAGGGAGGTTGCGGTGCGTGGCGCAGATCACGCGCACGTCGGCATGAATCGTAGCAGCGCCGCCGAGACGTTCAAACTGCTTCTCTTGGATGAGGCGCAGGATCTTAGGCTGTAGCTCCAGAGGAAGATCGCCGATTTCGTCCAGGAACAAGGTACCTCGGTTAGCTCGTTCAAACCGTCCGATACCGCGCGCGACCGCCCCGGTGTAGGCGCCACGCTCGTGGCCGAACAGCTCGCTTTCGAGCAACCCGGCAGGAATCGCGGCACAATTCACCTTCACAAACGGACCGTTCGCCCGGTCGCTGCACCGGTGAACGGCTTCCGCAATCAGCTCCTTGCCGGTGCCCGTTTCCCCGTTGATCAACACCGTGGCGTCGGTCGGCGCCACGATCCGCACCATTCCTAGTACGCGCCGAAGAGCCTCGCTGTTACCGACAATGTCGGGCGGGCCGTTGCCGGAAAGCTCCTGAGTGTCGAGCCCGATTCTCGCCGACGTTGAATGCGCGGCAAAGGCCGCGCTATGGTTGACTGCAGGCCCTTCACGTGACCAGCTTGCCGGTGTCGCCATACTCTTTACTCCTTTCTAACTTCCGAGTCGTTGTCTCGTGATCCACTCGCGAACATACGGTGGGCAATTCTCAAGTGTGATGCCGATTGATTCGCAGTTCTCAAGGAAGATGACGCCATCTTCGTTCACCAGCGTCAGGTCTCTTAGGTCCAAGGCTATACCGCACCCACTCGCTTCCGAGCGAACGAGTGATTGCAACCCAACCATGGCTTCTTCGTCCATCTGGCCGCTCAGCGTAAAGACCACTTTCGCTTTTTCCGACCTTTGAATCTTCAGCATCCTGGCCGTCAAGGATGCAAGCTGAGCGCCAACGGTAAGTTATTGACAGTGAGAGACTTGGCAGCGGCACCAATTGTCCAGATTGGTCAATTGACCAACCTGGACAATCTTGGGGGACGATGGGACTGGTGCGAAGCTCCTAATCGGTCCCGGAGGGATGGCTAGTCTTGAAGCGATCCTTGTTGATCTTCAGCGACCTGATCTTATTCTCGAGAGTGGATCGTGGTATGCCGAGCTTGGCAGCCGCGCCGGAGGGCCCGTACACCCGTCCTGCGCTCTCGCTCAATGCAGCCTCGATGATTGCTTTCTCGTCAGCAGAGGGCCTCTTAAACAGGCCGGGTTCCAGGTTCGGCACAGCCGCGGGACGTCGCGAAAGCCAACTCTCGTCGACTGAGAAACTCTCCGTTTCGCATACAATGACAGATCGCTCGATCACATTCTGCAATTCGCGAATATTCCCTGGCCACGGGTACGACTGAAGCAGATCGAGGCTCTTTTTGTTCATCGCTTGAAAGCTCTTGCCTGCCTGCCTTGAGAAACGATCGATAAAGTACTCAACCAGAAGGGGAATGTCTTCTCTTCGTCCGCGCAAAGAAGGCATTTCGACTGGAAAAACGTTGAGCCGGTAAAACAGGTCGCTCCTGAACGTGCCCGCGGCGATCGCAGCCTCCAAGTCTCGGTTCGTAGCGGCAATCACCCGAACATTGGTTCGGATCGATCCAGCCGCACCGACCCGTTCAAATTCACGTTCCTGCAGAACACGCAAGAGGGCGATCTGGGTCTCAGCAGGAAGCTCTCCGACTTCGTCGAGGAAGATCGTGCCTCCTTCGGCCAGTTCAAAGCGCCCTAAACGCCGCTGAGTTGCCCCCGTAAAGGCACCCTTTTCATGGCCGAACAATTCTGACGCGATCAAGTCGCGCGGAATGGCTGCGCAGTTCACACCCACAAAGGCGCGTGCGGAGCGCCGGGAACGTTTGTGAATGGCACGGGCAACCAGTTCCTTGCCCGTGCCGGTCTCGCCCGTGATCAGAACGCTGGAGTCGGTGGGAGCAACTTTGGATATGCGAGACAGCACGCTTCGCAAGGGCGGTGAAGTTCCGACGATCTGCTCGAACATCGATGCCTTGTCGATTTCTTCGCGCAACGCGACGTTCTCGTTCAGGAGTCTCTGTTCAGCCTCCTTGCGATTCTCGATATCGGTCCCAGCGAGATACCAACGCGTGATGCGTCCTTGTTCATCCCGTAGCGGGCTATAGCGGACGAGAAACCAGCGATACTTCTCTTCTGTTCCCATTAATCGCAATTCTACCTCGTGCGGGATGCCCTGTAAGAACTTACTGTGACCCTGGCTCATCATGCGCTCGAAATCATCCGGATGCACAAACCTGCGAGGGTCGCAGTTCCGCCATTCTTCAAGGGTAAGGCCGAAATAGTCGAGCATTGCCTGATTTGAATAAATACGAGTGCGATCAGGCCCCAATACAGCGACTTGCTGCGGCGCGAAATCCAGGATCTGTCGCAGCTCTTGTTCGCTTTGCCGGATCATCTCTTCTGCCCGCTTGCGCTCGGTGACATCGATTACCGAGCCCACAAACTCAGCAAGATCGCCGGATGGGCCGAGAACCGGGTGCCCTACTGCGTAGATATCTCTAATTTCGCCACCGGGATGAATGATTCGGTAGTCCACCTCAAACTCTGCCCGTTCGCGCCTTGCTCGCTCTAGTTTTTCCGCAAATATGGGTCGATCATCCGGATGAAAACGTTGAGCGAATGTTTCGAATGGTGGCATCCCGCCCAACGGGTCAAAACCCATCAGGCGGAAGCACTCGTCGGACCAGTACGTATTTTCGCCCGTAGCGGGGTTCCATGCCCAACTGCCGGCATGGCCGAGCCTCTGCACTTCTGCCTGGAGTTCCCGCTCGCGCATCCGGAGCTCGACGTTTTCCAATAATGCCGCCGCTTGGTTGCTCGCGACATTCATCAGCAGCCTTTCTGTCGTTGTAGGGAAATCGGGCGCGCGCGATCCAACGAGCACCACTCCGTACTCTTTCAGGAACCCAACTGGGCTCAGTGTAATTTGGAGTTCACCGGGCCCAAGGGGATTAGACACGGCAATCGCGGGCTCTTCACATTCCAGCTCCAAGCATGGGGCCACGCGCTCTGCAATCTCGCCTGCATCCAACTCTGGATATCGTCTTGCCGCACGCGCTGCGCGTATTGGTTCTTCCGCGAACGGGCCCGTAATTTGAACAAGTACGAACTCCGGGTTCAGCGTGGACTCAAGCACCGCGGCGAGGTCAACGGCAATCTCTCTAGGGGTTTTGTCCTTCCACATCAGCGGAAGGGAAGTGAACGCAATCAGATCGCGAAGGCATCGCCTCAACCACCGCTCCTCTGAACCCGTATCGTTGGCCGAGCCCTCTTGGATCATGGGAGCATCAAGCGTTAACGTTTCAAGCTAAGGCAGGCCGTCCGGTTTCGGGGGCCTCGCGTTCGTTGAGCTCTTTCAACAATTCCTCGGGCGGAACATAAAAAGGATTGCGCTGGACGATTCCGCCGATAAGCACGATTGGGTGTGTCCGCATGGCGGCGACGACCATCGAAGCGTCGACCGTATCTAGGTCGTAGGAGCAAATCACGATATCCCCAGCTTTTGGCAGGGCGAGGTTCACGCGGCACTCGTAGTCGAGCATGCGATCCACTGCGCCCGGGTTGTTCAGGACCCACGCCACGTCCGCGATGAAGCGCGTTATAGGAAACCCTCGAGTTCTTCCTCTATTTAGAAGTACGGGCAATAGCGAGAGCATTTCGCTCGGGCTAAAACTGCCGCCGCGCAGATACGCCTCGTCCCACCCGATGATCTCCAGTTGCCCTTCGACCTCCGCTCGCGCGGTGTCGATTCCAGCTTCCGCTATACGGTGGGTGTGATCGCTGCGAAGGGAGGGATCGATAATGTGAAAGGCCCTATCCCCCTGTTTCAATCCTTCGCGGATGAAAGGCATCAGCACACGATACCTTTCTTCCGCCGTACGAAAGAATGTACAAATGTGCATGCCGTCCAAGGTTTCACCAAAGAGACGAGCGGGTTTTCGCGTGCTATTCATATCACCTCCTCGCTAATCGATCCGGATCGCCGGAGCTCTGGCCCGAGGCAACATCAGGAGGCTCGAGCACTCAACTAAAGCATAAACCCAAATCCGCAACGATTGCTAGCTTCAAGCTTCTACGCAGCAGCGCGCGCGCCGCAGCTTCCCACGCTTCCAGGGCGCCCGCCCCAAGCAGAACATTGATCTCGCGTTCCCGCCCCTGCAGCTTCTCTGGAATCAGCAATCGGTCCGAAGAGCGTGCGTGCCCTTAGGGAAAGGATCGATCCGGGCACGCGACTAATCCCGCATTTTAGGTCGATCGAAGACAAGGAGTGGCTTGATCCGCAGAGATTTTAGCCATCCCTTCGCGAAGAGCTAGGGCGCGCGGTGCGACCAAGACACCGCATGGTGAAACTAATGCTCAGCCGGACCACCGGCTGCCGCGAAGGTCCTTCCAACGCCCGTCCTCCCCATACTCTTCAGGGTGTAGCACCTTTGGACGCGGGTCTTCTGCGGTGTCGAGTTGCAGAACCATCCATTTCGGGTAGGGAACACCTGGGTCTGAGACCTCGTCGAGCAGCCGCACATCCTCACTCGAAAGCCGCAGCTCAACGGCGCTGATGTTGTCTTCCAATTGCTCGGGTTTTCGGGCGGCGACTATCACACTGCTCACGGCGGGACGTCCCAGCACCCACGCGAGGGCCACACGGGCAGCGCTCACGCCGTGCCGTTGGGCGACTTCTTTCAATACGTCGACAATCTTGTAACCGTCTTCCTTATTGAATGGCACAAACTGACCAGCCTCCGCGAAGCGTGTCCCATCTGGTGCGGGACTGTTGCGACTGTACTTGCCGCTCAGGAATCCTCCGGCCAGCGCGCTCCAGACCAGTATGCCGATATTGTGGTACTCGGCGAATGATTGGAATTCGTGCTCGAGTCCCCGGCCGACGAGGCTGTAATACATCTGAGCTGTCACATATTTTTCGAGACCGAGACGCTCCTGGAGCATCACCGCCGTCGCAGCCTGCCAGGACATCAGATTGGAGAGCCCGATATAACGGACTTTTCCCTGGCGCACGAGGTCGTTCAGCGTCCGCAGCGTCTCCTCCAAAGGCGTGTTGCTGTCCCATCCGTGTACCTGGTAGAGGTCGATATAGTCGGTTTGTAATCGCCGCAGACTCCCCTCCACTTCGCGCATGATGTTCACGCGGGTGGCGCCACTCCGATTGAAGTTTTCACCCATGGGCAGCCGGACCTTGGTGGCTAGAACGATCTCTTCTCTGATGCCCTTCAAGGCGTTACCTAGCAGTGTTTCGCTCTCCCCCAGACTGTAGACGTCCGCTGTATCAATGAAATTGACGCCTTTGTCCAGAGCCAGTTGCACCATCCGTGTGGTTTGCTCCTGGCCAAGGTTGCCCATGTTCATCTTGCCTCCGAACTGCATCGAACCAAGAGCCAGCTCACTTACAATCAGCCCAGTATTTCCCAGCTTCCGGTATTTCATTTTTCACCTTCCTTGTCTCGCGTGGCGTGAACTTCGATAGATTTGCATTGAACGGTCGGGTTATACACTAGGGCACAAGAACGATCTTTCCACGTGTATGCCGCTGCTCAAGCTCTCGATAGGCTTCACGAACCTCGGCCAGGGGATAGACGTTAGCGATCGGGATCTCAAGACGGCCGGCAGCCAGCAACCCCGCGAGTTGCGCGAGTACGTCTGCGGTCGCGCCTTCATGGTTACCCTCCGTCTTCACGCCATACTTAGGGGCGGCGGCGAAGTCGATGATCGTGTCGATTCGATTCGGAGGGACGCCCAGTTTGACCGCTAGCTCGACGTACCCGGCGCCGAAAGTGTCAATAAAGGCATCGATTTTGCCTCCGGATGCAGCGCGGATCCGATCTTCAACCCCGTCGCCATAGGTAACAGGAATCACGCCGTGATCGGCGAGCCACTTGTGATTGGCGCCGCTGGACAAGCCGATCACTTTGGCGCCGGTATCCCTGGCCAACTGCACGACGATCGAGCCTACCCCTCCCGCAGCACCGGAGACAACGACCGTGTCATCCGCGCTCAGAGCGACACTCCTAACCGCAGAGTATGCGGTCGTGCCGGCGACGAACAGGGCACCGGCTTGCTCCCACGATACGTTTGGAGGGCGCTGCACGAGGTTGCGGGACTCGACGATTACGAACTCGGCTTGGCTTGATCTGTCGTTGGTAAATCCAATGACCTCGTCACCCACCGCAACATTCGTCACCCCGGGGCCGACCTCCTCCACCATGCCAGCGAGATCGCTTCCCTGCCCGGAAGGAAATATTGCAGGCCAGCGGTCGGCAAACATCCCTTTGCGGATCGATGCCTCGCCAGGATTAATGCCCGCGGCTTTGACTCGGACGAGTACCTTCCCAGGCCCCGGCCTTGGGCGGTGGACTTCCACCACTTGCAGAACTTCGAGCCCGCCATAGTTATCGAATCTCACCGCTTGTGGCATACCGCTTTCTCCTCTCATGATCGCTGCTCTACTCTAGCGGATGGCCCAAGACGTTGCGCCCGGACGATGAACCGGCGAGGCGCTGGCCCCACGAAGAAAAATGGATAGCAGGTAACCAACGTCAGCACTTCGGTCTTGGTCGGGTAAAGGACCCGAACGTCATCCGGCGTCACGATCTCAGTGGAAACGACCCGATATTGATACTCTCCGCTCGACGTGGTCAATGAGATGACGTCATTGGTCCGAACGAAGCGCAGGGGGCGAAAGAAAGTATCTCTGTGGCCGGCGATTCCAGTGTTCCCCGCTTCGCCGGGCAGCGAGGTCCCGGGGATGTGCCCCACAGCGACGTCGAGGTCATGCTCGCCGGCGCCCTCGACAACGATCGTCGACAGACCCAGACGGGGAATGGAGAGGCGGCCGATCGCTGAACCCTCAGCCAGGCTGCTGGCCTTCGCCTCTCCTCTCGGCGGCGCCGCATCGGCAGCCTTTACGCGAAGCGCACGAGAGAATTCGCGACCCTTCGCCGCCTGGTAGAGCCTTGAGCCTAGAACGGTTGCCGCCCAATAGCCCAAGGCCCATACGCCCGCCAGCGTCAAGATCCAGGCAACGATCCTTGAGACGCGTCTTCGGGATGGTGTCATGGGTGTGGACGCTAACGAGTCTTAGCCGCCCACCTCAGACCAAGAGCTGTGGCCACTGAGAGCAGTCCGAGCGTTCCAATAAGCGGCAGATTGCTAGCCGTCGTGGGCAGCGTCGCCGGCAGATCCGAGTCCGGAGCGGGAACCGCCTGTAGCGCGAACACCTGGGCAATCTCGACCTCGTTCTCGGTCGGCTGTTGGGCCTTCAGTTGCGTCTGCTTCATGGCCACCACCTGCGGCTCTTTCATGGTCGTCGCGGGCATGGTCGTGTTCGGAGCGAGTTCCGCGGGCATGGACGGGACCGGTGCATTGTTGGCCTTTGCCAACGCGACGGCTTTCGGTTTTGGATAAACAAAATCATGTCCGTAGTTCTCGCCCGGATAGAACCACGCCTTCACAGCCTCAGGCGAACCAGCAGGACGTTCATCGAAGGTGATGATGGTTTTGTCCGCAGGTTGGAGGCGATAGTCGGGGATCGCAAGAAAAGTTCCGTAGAGGTGGTTCTCGTCGCGGTTGAAGACTTGCACGATGTTCCGATCCGACGAAGAGTCGGCCAGCTTGAAGACGTAGGTCCCCGCCGGTAAGACTTGGCCCGGGATCTCGACCGGACCGCTAAACGTAAAGATGGTTCTCTGGTCCCATTCGTCGGCCATCGCCACCGGCATCAAAGAGCCGAGTACTGCGACGGCAAATACGAGTAGTTTCGCTTTCATTTGTTTGTCTCCTTTAACGAATCAGGTCGAAGTAAATACGTGATGTCTGGAAACCGACCACTTTCCCAGACGAACGTGATCGGTGCAATTTAGGGACCAGCGGCCGAACTTCCTGAACGGCAAGGATGAGCTCCCTCGGCGGAGATGCTCCAGCGCCACACCAGTCATCTGGTCGTCAGGCCCGAGGCGGCTCAGCGGAATGCCTGGCGGGTTCAGAAGGCACATCGCGACGGCCTGCAACGTGCCTATCGCATCTCGCAAGGAGCCCGGATCTCATGCAAGCACGCGACTCAAAAGGCCCGGTCGGGCGACGCCAGATGTTAGCAGGGGTACTCGCAGTAGGCTTTCTGTTTGTATCAACCAAGGCCAGCACGCAGGTTGGTTCAACCGCGCCTGGCCTGCGGACCTCCACAAATAACCTCGGAGGGCAAATGCCTCCCACTTTTGACCGGGACGTACAAGATGTCGTCGCGAGACTCGACAAGATCGAAGCCGAGACACTCCGCCAGGTCGACCAAACGACTCTGGATAGACAAGGGCAAATACGCACGCTAGGAAAGTTACTGCTGTTTGACAAGCACCTTTCCGTCAATCAGAACGAGGCGTGCAGCTTCTGTCACACGCCTGAAACGGGATTTACCGGGCCGATTCAATCGTTGAATCTGACCACGGTATCTTATCCGGGATCGGTGAGAACGAGATTCAGCCAGCGAAAGCCGCAAAGTTACATGTACGCTACGTTTTCGCCGGTGCTCCATTACAACGCACTACAGGGCGATTTCGTCGGCGGGAATTTCTGGGACATGCGCGCCAGCGGGTATCGTCTGCAAAATCCCACCGCGGAACAGGCGCAAGGTCCGCCGACCAACCCCGTCGAAATGGGCTTGCCCGACTCCGCCTGTCTTGCCTATCGCCTTTCCAAAGCCCCTTACCGGAAGCTGTTTGAAACCGTGTGGGGAGCGGAGTCATTCCGCATCCATTGGCCTGCCGATGTCGAGCGCGTCTGTTCGACTCCTGGTCCCCCGCCGGCGAATAATGAATATCCGGTTCATCTCAGTGGAGCGGATCGAGAGCGTTCCGACCACGTGTACGACGCGTTCGGCTTGGCCGTCGCGGCTTACGAAGCGTCGCCGGAAATTAATCCTTTCAGCTCGAAGTATGACTACGTGCAGGCCGGTCAGGCTCAGTTTACGCCTCAAGAGAGATTAGGCTACACACTCTTCCGAAGCAAAGCGAAATGCAACCAGTGTCATCGGGACGGCGGGCCTGGAGAAGAGCCCCTGTTTACGGATTTTACTGCCAGTAATCTCGGCGTCCCCGCCAATCCCGGGGTGCAGTTTTACTATGAGTCCAATGCGTCAGGCGGCTACGCTCCCAACCCTCTTGGATCCGAATACACAGACCCGGGCGTGGGATCTTTTTTGCGCAAAATGAAGAGTCTCAGCGGCCAGTTGAACCCGGATTCAGGGTGGATCGCTTTCGCGCCGAAATTTGACGGTAAATTTCAAGTGCCGACGTTGCGCAATGTCGATATGCGGCCGAGCCCGAACTTTGTCAAGGCTCATATGCACAACGGCTACTTCAAGACCTTGAAGGAAGTGGTGCACTTCTACAATACGCGGGACGTTCTGCCCAAATGTAAGGCGGGCGATCCCGGCGCGAAGCTCACCTGCTGGCCGCCTCCGGAGAACCCGGCGAACGTCAACCGGAAGCAGCTCGGCAATTTGGGTTTAACGGACCAGGAGGAAGACGCCCTGGTCGCCTTCCTGAAGACACTCACGGACGGCCAGCGAATGGAGGAGCCGCGAGATTAAACGCGGCCAAAGCTCCGTCGAAATGCCATCATGCCTGACGCCCCCGCGACCGTATTTCTTCACGCCTCGCTCTAAGTACGTCGAAAATCACGGAGGCCAGTTGGAAGCCTGCCTGCTACTTCTCTTTCTGGATGGCTACCGTTTGAGAGCAGTGAACCCGTACAGGAGGCATTGATGGCTCAGCATAAAGAGAACAATGGGACAGGCTACAGCGATTTGGCACTCGGCGCGGACCGCTCGCGCCCGATTCTGCATCAACACGCCGGGGAGATTCAACCTTTTGGCAAAATCGCAAAGCTTCCCATCGCGCTGGACGCGAAGGTTTGTCAAGGAAGCGTGACCAATCTCAATCAACTCCTGGCGGATACGATGACGCTGCGCGACCTCTACAAGAAACACCATTGGCAGGTCGCAGGTCACACGTTCTACCAGTTGCATCTGCTCTTCGACAAACATTTCGGAGAACAATCGGAGCTGGTCGACGCGATTGCCGAGCGGATCCAGATCCTCGGAGGAGTCAGCATCGCGATGGCCCATGACGTTGCGGAAACGACGATCATTCCGCGGCCGCCGCGAGGACGCGAGGAAGTGCCCGTCCAACTATCCCGCCTTCTTGAAGCACACGAGATGGTTCTGGAAGAGGTGCGTGCGATGGCTCGCCAAGCTGCCGAGGCCGGAGATGACGGAACGAACGATCTGCTGGTCAGCCAGGTTCTGCGAACCAATGAGCTCGAAACCTGGTTTGTCGCCGAGCACCTCGTCGATGTTCCAGTCGTCCGAGCCGATGAGGTGCAAAGCGAGACGACGTAGTCATCCGAACCGATTCAGATGAACATTCTGATTGATGGCGCACCACAACTGGCGCATTCCGGAGAGCGGTTGATCGACGTAATCAACCGCTCCGGGATGAAGCTGGCGCAGGTTTGCTACCACCCGCAGCTTGGCCCTATCCAGACTTGCGATACATGCATGGTTGAAGCTGACGGTCGCCTGGTGCGCGCCTGCGCGACGACGGTGTCGGCAGAGATGGCCATCTCGACAACGTCAGAGAGAGCCACCGCGGCGCAGAAGGATGCTTTCAATCGAATCCTCAGCAACCACGTTCTCTATTGCACGGTGTGTGATAACAACAACGGAAACTGTACGGTCCACAACACAGAGAAGCTGCTGGCCATTGACCACCAGACCATCCCATATCGATCCAAACCGTACGAAGAAGACCACACCAACCCCTTCTATCGATACGATCCGCAGCAATGTATTCTCTGCGGACGCTGCGTCGAAGCCTGCCAGAGCGTTGAAGTCAACGAAACCCTTTCGATTCGCTGGGAGGACCCTCATCCGCGCGTTTTGTGGGATGGCGGTTCGTCTATCGGCGAATCGAGTTGTGTCTCGTGCGGGCACTGCGTGACCGTTTGCCCGTGCAACGCGCTGATGGAGAAATCGATGTTGGGGCACGCGGGGTTTTTCACGGGGCTCCCCAAGACCGTTTTGAACGGCATGATCGACATCGTAAAGGGCATCGAGCCCGACACGGGCTATGGCGCGATCCTGAAACTCTCCGAAGCCGAGTCACACATGCGGGAAGCACGAATCCGCCGCACGAAGACCGTCTGCACTTATTGCGGAGTGGGATGCAGCTTCAACGTGTGGACCAAGGACCGCCATATTCTAAAGGTCGAACCGCTGGAAGGGCCGGCGAATGGGATTTCCACGTGCGTAAAAGGAAAGTTCGGGTGGGACTACGTGAATAGTCCAGACCGCCTGACTACACCCTTGATCCGCGAGAACGGCAGGTTCCGTGCCGCCTCGTGGGACGAGGCGCTTGATTTAATTGCCCGCAGATTCACCGAGATCAAAGCTCAGGACGGGCCGGACTCGCTGGCGTTTGTTTCTTCGTCGAAATGCACCAACGAGGAAAGCTACCTGATGCAGAAGCTGGCGCGGACGGTCATCGGCACCAACAATATGGACAATTGTTCGCGCTACTGCCAGGCGCCGGCCACGGAAGGCCTGTTTCGAACGGTTGGCTTCGGCGGGGACTCCGGTTCCGTCAAGGATATCGAAAATGCCGGACTGGTCATTATCATCGGGAGCAACACGGCGGAATGCCACCCGGTCATCGCTACTCGCGTGAAACGGGCTCACAAGCATCGCGGCCAAAAACTGATCGTGTCGGACTTGCGCGAGCACGAGATGGCGCGGCGCGCGGACGTCTTCCTGCATCCGAAGCCGGGAACCGATATCGCCTGGCTACTGGGTGTAAGCCGGTATCTTCTGGAGAACGGCAAAGCGCACAAGGACTTCCTCGATCGATGGGTGCACGGGCTGGAGGAGTACAAGAAGAGCCTCGCGCCTTTCACCATGGAATGGGCCGCGAGTACATGCGGCATCCCGGAAGACACGCTGAAGAAAGTCGCCGACATGATCGCCGAGGCGAGCGGCGTGTGCGTGCTGTGGGCCATGGGCGTCACGCAGCACAGCATAGGCTCCGACACCTCGACCGCCATATCCAACCTTCTGCTCCTCACCGGCAATTACATGCGGACCGGCACGGGCGCATATCCTTTACGCGGACACAATAACGTTCAAGGCGCCAGCGATCACGGTGCGATGCCGCATTTCCTTCCTGGTTACCAGTCCGTGGACGATCCGGAAGTGCGATCCCGCTTTGAGGCCGGTTGGAAAGTGAAGCTGCCTTCCACCAAGGGACTCGACAACCAGGAGATGGTTAGGGCGATTCATGCGGGCCAGGTAAAAGCGATGTACATATTCGGCGAAGAAATGAGTCTGGTGGATTCCAACTCGAATCATGTTTGTAAAGCTTTCTCGAAGCTCGATTTTTTCGTCGTGCAGGAGGTTTTCTTCAGTCATACCTGCGAGTTTGCGGACGTCGTGCTTCCGGCGAGCCCCAGTCTCGAAAAGGAAGGCACGTTTACCAGCACGGAACGTCGCGTCCAAAAGCTCTATGAGGTATTCCGTCCTCTCGAAGGCAGCCGCCCCGACTGGCGAATTATCCAGGACATCGCGAACCGGCTCGGCGCGAATTGGAATTATGTGCACCCTTCGGAGATTTATTGTGAGATTGCGTCGTTAACGCCCCTCTTCGCCGGGGTAACCTACGAAAGACTGGAGGGTTTTAAGTCCCTCCAATGGCCAGTCGCCGCCGACGGGACCGATCAGCCCCTGCTCTATACAAAACAGTTTAATTTCCCCGACGGCAAGGCCAGGCTGTTCCCGGTCTCCTTCAGGGAAGCGACGGACCGGCCTGACAGGGACTTCGATCTGCATCTGAACAACGGCGGATTGCTGGAACATTTCCATACTGGCAACATGACTTACCGCGTCAAGGGCATTCACGAGAAGGTCCCGGACGTCTTTGTCGAGGTCTCGCCGGCGCTGGCCGGAGAGCGCGGGATTGAGAATGGCACCTGGGTGCAACTGACGTCCCGCTACGGGGAGGTCAAGGTGCGGGCGTTAGTCACGGACAGAGTTCACGGAAACGAACTTTACATGCCCATGAATTCGACCGAGAGTCCGGTGAACCGCTTGACCAGTAGCTATACGGATCCGGCGACGCATACCCCTGCGTACAAGGAAACCTCCGTCAATCTGGTCGTCCTCAAGGAGACCGGAGAGAGTCCGTTGCCGCGCCAGAATTCCCGTTTCGGCCAACCGACACCCCAATCTGGTGTCGAGGTGGAGCGGAAATGGAAGCGCGCGGACTATCACGCTCCTGGCAACGGCCTTGTGCAGATTCGAACAACATAGCTAGGGGGAATACTTGTGGCCCGTCCCATCCCTTTGAACTTGGCGAAACGCGATCCACGTGAGGAACTGCTGTCCCGACTGGAGCATGCGCCGGCCGAGCATGCCGAAGCTGTCCTTGCCGGTTTCGAAGTATTGCAGAGTCTCCATGACCAAGGTGTTCTCGAACTCGCGCGAGGCGTCATCGGCGGAGGCAACAAAATCCTCGAAATCGTCGTTGAGGCCGGGAAGACGCCGGAAGGCATTCGCGCCCTGCGAAATCTGCTGATCCTGGGCAAGATACTCGGATCGATCCAGCCGGAGCTCCTGGAGAAGTTCGCCCGGGCCGTTCCGGATGCGCTTGAGAGCGTCGCAAAAGGGGAGCAGGCCGAGCCTCCCAGCGTTTGGGGAATGCTAAAGATTTTCCGCAGCGCCAATCTGCGCCGGGGTCTCGCTGTGGTGAACAACCTCTTGGAAGCGTGGGGGAGGAACTTCTCGTCAGCAGAGAAGCCCTGATCGTATCCGGCCCGGACCCCGAGCCTTTGGATCTGAATAATCTTTTAGGACCAAATCGAAGGGAAATCTGGCAGTATTAGTACCAGCGGCTAGCCGATCAGTCTTTCGCGGAATTCGGCGACAGATATCCTGCTCCTTGGGGCGGCTTCCGAGGCGATCAGTTACGGGGAAACGAAAGCGGCGAGAACGCCAAGCTCGCACAAGCGGCTGCTTCCTCCCGGGAGGATGCGCCGGCGCTATCGCCGGGTTCCAACAGTTGCCGTTGCGGTTCCCGGCCGATTTCAGCCCAGCTCCGTTCAATGATCGCCTCAAACATCGTGGTTTGAACTGATTCTAGTTCGACACGCGCCGGTATAAAGACAGAGCTATGGCGCGAAACGTTGGAAAACGGGTGTGACATAACGGCGCGGCGTGGCCCATGCATTGCTCTTCCCACAAGCAGTATGGAGCACGTCATGGCTAAAACCTTCCAGTCGCGGGTGTGGTCTCAAGCATCCTCATCTAGGGTGCTGCGGCTGTCCGCGGTGACTCTCGTTTTCTGGTCTTGTCTGGGATTCGCAGCCGACTCGCCCCAGGACCCGGCGTCGGTTTTAGCGCAAATCCTGGCCCAGAAAGGAACGATCTCAGCGGACGATCTGAATCGCGTTACAGCGGCTTCGTCGGAGGATCGCACCTCCGTACTGGCTGCGATACTGCACGAGAAGGGCGTCCTCGATTCCGCGGATCTTGCTAAACTCTCGGCGCCGGCACATAGCGCTTTGGCACACAACGCTCCGGCAATCAACAACGACGCGCCAGCGTCAGCTCGGGTAAGTTCGGGACCCTCCTCGCAATCGCCTGCAGCGGCGACCTCCGTAGCGGCTTCCTCTCCCAATGCCCCGTCCGTCCCGGTGCAGGCCGAGCCTGCTGAGCCGGCCGAAGTGAACACCGGCAGACACATTCCGGTGACGATCTACGGGACGCTACTCTTTAATGCGGGTTTCAACGGCGCCGCTTTCAATTTAAATGACACTGGATCGGTTGTCGAAAAACCGGGGTCGAGCACAACCGCGACAAATCAATCCTATTTCGAGACGCCGCGCCAGACGCGTTTGGGAATACGGCTCAATCCGACTGAACTCGCCGGCGCTCAGTTTACGGGCGCCTTCGAGATGGACGCTTACAGCGCCGTGGCGCCATTTTCGGACGGCATCAATATGGGTTTGTTCCGGCTTCGTTTGGCCTATGGCCGGATGGATTGGCAGAACGTGGCGCTCGAAATTGGACAGGATTGGTCTATCTTCGCTCCGTTGAATCCAACCAGCCTTGCGATGTATGCCGTGGCGGAGCTTAACGCGGCGGGCAATCCGTGGATACGCTTGCCGCAGATCCGTTTCGAAGCCAAAAAGACGGTGAGCCCGGCGAACCGGCTGTTGTATCAAATCGCCGCCAGCGATCCCGACGATGGCGACTTCTCCGAGACGTTTACTGGCGCCAGGCCGCCCGGAGCCGGCGAGCTTGGCCGGATGCCAGCCATCGAAAGCCGCCTGGCCTGGAGCGTTACCGACGGCGACCGCGATTTTACGCTGGGTTTCAGCGGAAGATATGGCCGCGGAAGGAATGTGGGAACCATCGACAACGTCACCGTCACTCAGGCTGTCGATTCCTGGGGAGCGGCTATCGATTATAGCCTTCCGTTCACCAAGCTATTCAATCTCACGGGTGAGGCGTACACCGGACGCGCACTCGGTATCTATGATGTGGCGCTAAGTGAAAGTGTCGGAACTCTGGGAACCCCCGGAGGTCATGGGGTTCTCAGCCGCGGCGGCTGGCTCCAAACACAGTTCAATCTGGATGGGCACTGGCAGTTGAATGCGGGTTATGGCATTGACCAGCCGAGCGCGCACGATCTCGCGGTTGGCTCGCGATACCGCAACGAAAACGTCTTTGCGAATGTGATTGACTCGCTTACGCGGAACTTCCAATGGTCGCTCGAATATCGCCGCCTTCTGAGCTACTATCTCGACCAAGCCTTTGCCACGGGCCGTGCGAACCAGTTTACGCTCAGCGCGGCGTATCTGTTCTAAATCCCTGAAGTGGGAAGAGCAAGTGTTGTGAATCGTCCGGAAAGGAGAAATAATGGCTAAACTTGAAAATCACGATGACAATCCCGACACCCAGGTCAGCAGACGCGAGGTTTTTGGACTTGGCTCCGCAGCTCTTGCAGCCGCGACGTTGACCATGGCGGGCGAGAGAGCGGCGAGGGCGCAGTCGGCCAGCCACACTGCGCCGAATGAAACCGACCCCGGCCCGCAGAATCTGCCTCTGGCCGCGGAGAACCCGGATTCCGAATGGTCTCCGCCCACCGACAGCGGCACGGTGAAGCCGTTCAAATATCCGTTCTCCCTGGCGCGCAAGCGCGTCGAGAGCGGAGGATGGACTCGCCAGGTGACGGTACGGGAGCTCCCAATTTCGACTACCATGGCCGGCGTGGAAATGAGGCTGACGGCCGGCGGCGTCCGCGAGCTGCATTGGCACGTGGAAGCCGAATGGGCCATCATGCTGAATGGCAATGCGCGCATCACAGCGGTAGATCAAAACGGCAAGAGTTTTGTCAACGATGTGCGCCAGGGCGACCTGTGGCTCTTTCCCCCGGGAGTTCCACACTCGATTCAGGGCCTGGGCCCGGATGGATGCCGGTTCTTGCTGGTCTTCGACGACGGAAATTTCGATGAGTTCCATACATTTCTGATCACGGATTGGCTCTCGCATACGCCGAAGGACGTCCTGGCCAAGAATTTCAACGTGGCGCAATCGACCTTCGACAAGGTTCCCAAGAAGGAGTTGTTCATCTTTCAAGCCGGGCTTCCGGGCCCTTTGAAAACCGAGCAGACTCAAGCGGCGCAAGGGACCGGCACGGCGCCAAAGACATTCGACTTCAAGGCGAGCACAATGAAGCCGACCAAGGTCACTCGCGGCGGCGAGGTCAAGATCATCGATTCGAAGATCTTCCCCGTGACCCCGATTTCGGCCGCGATCGTTACCCTGAAGCCCGGTGGCCTGCGCGAACTGCACTGGCATCCAAACGCGGACGAGTGGCAGTATTACATCACGGGCAAAGGACGCATGACGGTTTTCGCGGCTGGCAGCACTGCCCGAACGATGGATTTCGAGGAGGGAGACGTTGGATACATCCCCATCTCCAACCCTCACTACATTGAGAATACCGGCGACTCGGACCTCGTCTTCATCGAAATGTTCAGGACCAGCGAATACCAGGACATCTCATTGGCCGAGTGGATGGCGCACACACCGCACTTCCTGATGGATCAGCATCTGGGAGTCGGAATGACGATGCTCGACGGCATTCCCAAGGAGGAAATGGTCATTACTCCGGTCTAACGCCGAATATCTGGCGCTTGGAGCACGGCTAGCAGCCCGTGCCTAAAGTACCCGCGACGCCCGCCGGCGCGATTCCGCTTGTTTTTCTGAGTGCGGGAACCCTCAACCGCCCGCCCGCAGCGTGTTGTAGCGCGCCTGTGGAGGCTGGAATTCGACCGGCTATTCACCCCGGCGAAAATCGGGGTTTAGACACGGGCTGCTAGGTGAGGGTGGAGCTGGACCGAACTCAGTTCACCCTCACGCTCTGCTTTCTCAGAATCTCGCCGAGCAGGAACAGGTCCGTGAGCAGCGCTCGCAGATGGATGGACGCGTTCAGGTTGTCGACGAGCTGCGAGCCAACGGAGGGTTGGGCCAGCACCAACTCCGCGGCGGCGATCGAGTCGCCAGCGTCCCGACCCAGAACCGCGGTGAACGAGTCGTATTTCTCGGCGGGTTCGAAGCCTGCCTGCGCGACGGCCTCCGCGAAACTCTCAGGCAATCCGCGCAGCGCTTCGGCCAACCGGCTCAGAAACTCGCGAATTTGTCCGCCGGCCTGGCTGCCCTGATCGTCGGGAAGTCCCTGCGCCGCATAGGCCAACATGAACTCATAGCACTCCTCGATGATCTCGCTACGCTCCAAAAAGTTCGCCATTCGCTAGACCCGCTCGCTGCCAGCCGACGCGGACGGAGGATCCGCCGGCTGGACGGCCCATCGCTCAGGATCGTAGTGAGAGAGATAAAACTCGCGCGTCATCGAACCGAAGATCATGGACTTCGTTATATCACGCTTTTCCGGCCGGATCGCGAAGTAAACGTGGATCATGACCAGCGCGATCAATCCGACGCCCGCCAACCCGTGCAGCACGTACATCAGGCCCCAGGTCATATCGCTCAATAGATACGGGTTTCGTGGAAGCACGCCAGTATGAATCCGGAACAACATAAACGCGCCGGTTCCGATCGCCGACAGTCCCGCGGCCATAATCGCGCCGTGGTAAAGCTTGTTCTCGAGCGGGTACTTGGCGAATCTTCGAGGAGGCGGCGCTGCTTGCCCCATGAAGCGCCTAACTCGTTTCCATGCGTCCTCAAGGTCCGCCCTGTCCGGCCAGATTGCCCAGAAGTCCAGCCAAAAGGAGGCGTGGAACACGTGAAAAATGACGGAAGCGGTCAGGACCGTGCCCGCGATCCAATGGTAAGTTATCCAGTTAAACTGGACGCCAACCTTCGGCAGGAACGCCGTAAACAAGAGCGTGAACATGGCCGCCGCCATGATCCAGTGAAACGCTCTCGCGATCGGAGAATGCCGGAGGATGCGTGCGGGTATGTGGGCCGCTAACTCGGGGGGCACGTCCCCGGCGAATTCTTCGGATCTCGCGAAGTATCGAACGTAGATCGCATGAACGACGAAGAAGGATAAACCCGCGATCGCCGCGACCCAAACGAGAACCCACGCGATGTGGATGGGCACGTTCTGCCCCCACGGGCTGGTCGCCCACTGGATTAAGCCCTTATCGCTGGCCATTGTGCCTCCTCTACTCCGCCGATCGCTCGTTTGACCAGGTTTCGCATCAGCGGGATTTTATAAGCGTTGAACTGTAAGGGCATCGCGCCCCGTACCGCGAGTTTCCCCGCCATCTCCCCGGTTGCAGCGCTCGGAGGTTTACCGCGAACAGCATCCTCAACGGCTCTTAACCGCAGGGGGCGGGCTGCGGCTCCATTCACGGCGATGCGCATTCTCTCAATCACTCCGTCCGACACCACTATCGCCGAGGCGACATTCAATAGCGGAAAATCCCACACATTGCGGTCGCGCACTTTTTCGAAATAGAATTGCGCTCCAGACCAGCTGGATGGGATGCGTATGGATGTCAGCAGGTCGCCGGGCTTCAGAATGTGCAGGCGCGTGATATCGATGTCGGGACCGATGAAGTAGTCCTCGGCGTCTACCACGCGTTCGCCCTGGGGGGTGCGAAGCACGAACTTCGCGTCCAAGGCGATCAACGCTGGCGCCGAGTCCGACGGATTGACCGCTACGCACCGCTCCGCGTGAAGAATCGCATGCTCTCGATTTCGGCCTGTCGGCGTATCGGCGTAGCAGATATTCCCGCCGGCTCGATAACAGGGCCAGCCCGAACGGTAATACCAACAGCGAGCGTCCTGCGAGACGTTGCCGCCGATGGTCCCCTGGTTGCGGATCTGCGGCGAGGCTGCCAGCTCAGCACCCTGTGACAGCAGACCGTACTTCTCCCGAATGATCGGGTTCTTCACAACCTCAGTCAGGGTCGTCATCGCGCCGATCTCGATGCCGTCGCTGGTCGTGCGAATCCCTTTGAGCTCATTTATGCCGCTCAGATCGACGACTACCTTGGGCCTCTTGATACGGTCCTTAAGCCAGTCGAAGCTATCCAATCCACCCGCCATGACCCAGGCATCCGCACCATGGTGCTCTAGAAGCCTCTGCGCATCCGCAGCCGAGCTCGGCTGGAGAAGCTCAAAGGCCGGCATTACGTCTCGTATAACAGCCATTGGATTCCTTTCAAATATCTTCTGGGCTAAATGTGGGCTATCAGCGGATGCTGCATCGGCCGTCCAGCTTCAAGCGATGTGAGAATCGTGTCGGCGTTGACGGGAGCACGCCGAAAGATCTCGTCGCCGAGAGCGTCTGTGAGGGCATTCAAAATGGCCGCGCATCCGCCACCAACCGGTGGCTCTCCGATGCCGCGCGCACCCACGGGCGTCTCCGGATCTGGAATGTCGAGAGCCTCCCATTGCATGTCGACCGGCACGTCCAGGATGGTAGGCGGTTTTGAATGGTGGAATCGCTTGGAAACCATCATGCCGTAATGCGGGTCGAAGACCCACTTCTGTCCGATGGCGTGGCCGATGCCCAGCGTGGAGCGGCCCAGCACCTGACCGCCCAGTGCATGCGGATGGATCACCGTGCCGACGTCCGCGTAGGCGAGGAAGTCGACGATGGAGTACTTGCCGGTTTCTACGTCGACCTCGATCTCGGCGAAACTGGCGACATAGGAAAACGTGACGCCGTCGTGAGGGTAATTGTCTCGCGCGGCCCCAATCAAGCCCTGGCCTGCCAGCGCGGCTACTGACGCCTTCGTCACTTTGTTCAGATCAGCGGACATTTCGTGACCATCGTAAATCCCGCCTAGTTGGATCGCATGTTCGGCGGCTTGCGCCAGGGTCATGCCTGCGCCGCCCCTCTTGTGGAACACGCGCTCGTTTCCAACGTCGTAGTCCTCCGGTTTGCCGCCGAGGCTCTTCGCCGCGATCTGTTGAAGCTTTTGCTTCGCGTCCATTGCTGTCGCATGGGCCGCGCGCGTCATGGCGTGGGTGGTCTGGCTGCCGCCGGAAACACAGGTGAAGGGAAGGTTCTTGGACGTGTTACCCCAGACGACATCGCACTTCTCCCAAGGAACACCAAGAACCTCTGCGCCGGCGCGATGGACGTCAATCATATTCTCCGTACCCAGGTTGCCGATCCCGGACTGGAAGGATACGCGGCCATCCGGTCTGATGACAAGCAGGCCATCGAATCCGGTCGTTCCGCCGACGTAGGTGCTTAGCGCCACTCCAACGCCGCGCACCTTCGAGCCGATTCTCTTCGGAGAGCGCGCGACGCGCTGGCTCCAACCAAACTTTTCTGCACCGCGGTCCAGCGCGTCCTTGAGAAAGGAGCTTGTAGCATGTTGCAGTTGCCCTTGCACCGGCGGGCCGAATTGGGCCTTGCCCTCGGGGCAATTGATGCGGCGAATCGCAACCTGGTCGATCCCGAGTTTGCGAGCGGCCTTGGCAATGATCGGTTCGATGATAACGATGCCTTGTAGACCACCCGGCGAGCTTTGCGCGCTGCGCGGCGGAGTGTTCGTCAATACCGTGACCCCACGCCACCGCATCGTCTGCGGCTGATACAGGAGAGAGACAATCCGGCCGGAGGAAGGGACGTCTCCCTGGCGTTCGTAAGGGCCGTTGTTGGAAACCACGAACATGTCGAGTGCGGTGATCCGCCCTTCTTTGGAAAAGCCCGCCTTCATCCGGCCAATGATGCTGGGGCGCCCCCGTCCGATGAAAGTCTCCTCCTCGCGGCTGATGCGCATCATCACGGGGGCGTTGGCTTTCTTCGACAGCAGCACGGGGATCGTCAGACTGACACCTGCCGTGATCTTGCTGCCGAATCCGCCACCGGTATATTCGCTGATCAGCACCACGTTGGCCGGATCCATGTTCAGCCATCGCGCGATCGCCGGCAATGTCTGCGCGGTGCTCTGCGTGCCGGTGTGAACGTAGACCTTGCCGTTTTGCCAGTAGGCCATCGCGGAGCGCGTTTCAAGCGTCTGATGGCTTGTATCCGGCGTGACGAATGTTTCGTCCAAGATCAAAGCAGCGTTCTTAAGGCCCTCCTCAAGATCGCCATACGACCATTCCTCCGGGGCCTTTCCCATCGGCAGGCGGCCTTCGCCAGCCGCGGCGAAATCCGCGTCTGTCCACTTCAGCTCCGCGATCTGGGGTTGCTGCGGGCTCGGCGGAGCAGTCCAGATATTGCCATCCGTTCTGGGATTTGGTCCGCCCGGCCGTAGCGAATCGAGCGGATCGATAACAAAAGGAAGCCGCTCGAACTCGACTTGAATTCTTTCGATTGCCTCGGCAGCGGTCAATTCGTCCACGGCGGCGACTGCCAGGATCGGCTCGCCCTCGTAGACCGGCTCCATCGTGAGGCCCCGCTCACTGTGCTTATCCGCCTTGATTACCGTTCCGTTATCGGTAAGGCTGTCCGCCGGGGCGGGAAGCTCGTCGGCGGTGAGAATAGCTCTGACGCCAGGCATCGCCAGCGCCTGGCTCGCATCGATCTTTGTCACCCGCGCATGCGGCAGCGGGCTAAGCAGCAACTTGCAAAACAGCATACCCTCAGCACGATAGTCCTCTGCGTATTTCGCCGTGCCAGTCACCTTCGCGTAGAGGTCGGCCGTTGTGTAGTTCTTACCGATCAGTTTGTAATGAGCTCCGTATTCAGCCACGACCGGTTCTCCTTAGATTCTCCGCACCGCGCATCATCGCGGTGAGGATCTTGTCGTAATCCTGGCAACGGCACAAGTTCCCGGAAATGCCATGCGCCAGTTCGGCCCTGGTGGGACTGGGATTGGTCTTCAGGAATCCCACCGTCGCCATGATGAACCCGGACATACAAAACGCGCATTGGAATCCTTGTTCGTCGATGATTCCCCGCTGTACCGGGTGCAAGGTTCCATCGGGGGCTTTCAACCCTTCAATCGTCGTCACATCCTGGTTACGAACCGTGTGCGTCAGCACGGAACAGGAATAGTGCGGTACCCCGTCAATCAAGACGGTGCAAGCTCCGCACTCGGCGCGGTCGCACCCTAGTTTGGTGCCGGTAAGGCCCAGCTTGTACCGCAGCGTCCATGCCAGCGTTTCCTGCTTCATCACGTCGACTCTCCTGGGCTGGCCGTTGACCGCGATCGTGATCAGCCTTTCGCCCAGGCCTGGACCTTGGCCGTGCACCGTGGAAGCGCGAAAGAGATAGTTTGCCGAAGCTACTGCCGTGCCACCGGCGATGACGCCCTTGATGAACCTGCGCCTGGAGACCGCCTTCGGAGTATCGTCGATGATGTTCAGATCTGAGTTTCCTGCCATGCTGCCGTTGTAGCAACTGCCGTTCCATCAACGGCCGCCACCGCCTGCATCGGTTTAGAGTAAGCAGCCGCCCGCACAATGACTCAATTTCGCCAAAGGGCGACGCTCTAGCGACGCGATGTGGGAACGCGGGCGGTTTCTGGCCCGTGGAATCAGCTACCTCCTTGGTAGCTTCACTTGGTAAGTCAGATGCATGAGTCGGTTGCGAGAGCGGGCAACAGCCGGCTGCGAGAGCGAAACAGAAAGAGGAGCGAATGTTACCGGACGAAAAAGTGACTACTCTGACAAAACTCGGCTTCATTGGGTTAGGATTCCTGGGTTCCCGCATTGCTCGGCGTATCCTGGCGGCTGGTTTTCCGATGGTCGTGTACGACACTGACATCGATAAGGCCAAAGCACTCGGCGCGCTTGGGGCTACAGTCGCGAAAGGTCCTGCCGAACTGGCCGCCGTAGTGGATATCGTGCTGTCATGCCTTCCCAGCGACGCCGCGGTTGAAGCGGTTTACCTGGGAGATGGTGGCGTATTTCAAAACGCAAGGAGCGGCACCCGAATCATCGAAATGAGCACGATCGCTCCGGAAACGATCCAGCACCTGCACGAGGCTGCGAGGCGGCGTGACATCACCGTACTGGATGTTGCCGTTTCGGGCAGTACACCTGCCGCCGAGGCCGGCGCCCTCACTCTATTTGGAGGTGGAGAGCGCAAGGCCTTCGAGGCTTCTACCCCGATCTTCGCCGCCGTCGCGAAACAGTGGTTCTTCATGGGCCGGAGCGGCTCCGGTTCGGCGATGAAGTTGGTGGTGAATACGCTCCTGGGGCTTGGCATGCAGGCTGTTGCAGAAGCCGTCGCACTGGGCCACGCGCTCAATCTGCCGCGCGACCTTCTGTTTGAGACGCTGGCCAAGACGGCGGTCATCGCACCGGCTCTCGCCGGGAAAATAGCCAGCGCCAAGCACGATGATTACACGCCGCAGTTTCCGGTTCGCCTCATGCACAAAGATTTCCAGTTGGTCTTAGCTGCCGCGGCACACGCAGGTCTGGATATGCCGGCGACGCAAGCCGCGGCGGTGATCAACGCCACGGAGGCCGCATCCGGAGGCGAAGAGGATTTCTCCGCCGTGATCCGGCGGATGGAGCACCAAGCTGAATTCGCCCCCGCTGGCCCGACTGCGGCTTGAGGAACGTATGCTACTCGATCTATTTTCAACCAACCCGGACTGGCTCCAGACCGTGATTCGCATCACGCTAGGCATCGTGTTTTTTGCGCATGGTGCGCAAAAGCTGCTGGGGTGGTTCGGAGGCGCGGGTTTGAAGCAGACGATGCGCACGATGCATGACTCTTTGGGCCTTCCAACCCCGCTCGCTCTCTTGGCAATCGCGGCGGAGTTCTTTGGCGGCTTGGGACTGATCGTCGGCCTAATGAGCCGTATCGCGGCAGTCGGAATCGGTGTGATCATGCTGGTCGCGATCTACATGGTGCACGGCCGTAACGGCTTGTTCCTTAATTGGCTTGGCGAACGCAAGGGCGATGGCTACGAGTATCACCTTCTGGCCATCGCGCTGGCGGCCGAGATCGTGGTCAGGGGCTCCGGCGCGGCGTCGCTCGACCGTCTGGTGTATAGCGTCATCGGTGCATGAAATCGTTGCCCGACTGCGTCACTGATTTTGCGCATTCATTCATTTGAGGAGAACTTGCAATGAACTTACGGACACTTGGACAGAGCGCCTTGAACATTACCCCGATCGGCATCGGCGCCTGGGCGATTGGCGGCGGGCAATGGCAATTCGCTTGGGGCCCGCAGGATGACAACCAGTCTGTCGCCGCGATCCGCGCGGGACTGGACTGCGGCATAAACTGGATCGACACCGCAGCCGTCTACGGACTGGGGCATTCCGAGACCGTCGTCAGCCGAGTTGTCCGCGAGCTGCGGATTCGTCCTTACATTTTTACCAAGTGCAGCCTGGTCTGGGACAAGTCCGGTAAGATCTCCCACAACCTCCAAGCCGCCTCCATTCGCCGGGAAGCCGAAGCTAGCCTAAAGCGCCTCGGAATCGACGCAATCGATCTCTACCAAATCCATTGGCCTGCCCTTTCCGGAAGGCCCGAAAGCGAATCGCTGGGCTCGATTGAAGAGGCGGTCCGCACATTGGCGCAGCTGAAAGACGAAGGGAAGATTCGGTATATCGGCGTATCGAACTTCAATTCGTCGCAAGTGCGGAGGGCGCTGAGTGTTGCTCCGATCGCTACTTTACAGCCGCCCTATTCTTTGCTCGCGCGCGAAGTTGAGTCTTCCATTCTTCCCTTCGCGTTGGAACACCGCATTGGGGTGATTGTCTACTCCCCCATGGCGTCCGGGCTGTTGACTGGCGCGATGACGCAGGAACGGATTGCGAGGATGCCCGAAGACGACTGGCGGAAACATAGCCCGAACTTCCAGGAGCCGCTCCTATCCCGCAATCTGCGGTTGGTGGAAACGTTGCGCGCCGTCGGTACGCGCCACAATGCCACGCCGGGTGAAGTGGCCATCGCGTGGACCTTGCGGAATCCCGCCGTGACCGGCGCTATCGTCGGCGTTCGCAGCGCGGAACAGGTGAGCGGCATAGCCGGCGCGGCCGACATCCACCTCAATCAGGATGAAGTGCAAGCCATTGAGCACGAGCTCACACTACAGCCCGCTTAAACGGCTGGTTCCACGTAGCATCCCGGGAAGACCTTATGAGCGTCGCGGCCATTCCAGTTGCGGTCGGCAGGGTGGAAGGCACTATCGTTTCTCGATCCGACGACCTATTGGCGGTTGAAGAGCCTTTGGAAATTCGGCTCGGCCAGGAGAGTCTCTCCGTGACCATGCGAACTCCGGGGGACGATTTCGAACTGGCAGCCGGCTTCCTTTTCTCCGAAGGAATCATAGGTAGTGCTTCGCAGATCCGTTCCATGGGCCGCCTCGCCGATGGTAGTCCGGATGTCGTGGTGCTGGAGTTGGATGGACGGTTGGGGATGCCGCTTCCGGCGCGTCGAAACTTTACCATGACTTCCGCCTGTGGCGTCTGCGGCAAAGCTTCTCTCCGCGAGCTTGAAATGAATGCTTGTCCTGCGCTTCCGCACGATGAGATTCAAATCTCGCCGGACATTCTGCATCGGATGCCCGATCGTCTCCGCGGGTCTCAGAAGATCTTCGATGGCACCGGCGGCTTGCACGCCGCCGCTCTCTTCAATCTCCAGGGCCACCTGGAATCCCTACGCGAGGACATTGGCCGCCACAATGCCGTGGACAAGTTGATCGGCGCGGCACTATTGAATCAGCGCACGCCGCTAAGCAGCTCGCTGCTGCTGGTCAGCGGACGAGCCAGCTTCGAGCTCGTTCAGAAGGCGCTGGTGGCCGGCATTCCGTTCCTGGCGTCCGTCGGAGCTCCTTCGAGCTTGGCCGTAGCCACCGCGGAGCGGGCAGGCATGACGCTGGTTGGCTTTCTAAGAAACGGTCGCTTCAACGTGTATACCGAAGACCGTCGAATCCTAAAGCCGGAACATTACCGATGAGGGCTATCATCCGATGAACACGATTGCTCTTCCACAGAGGAGCAGGATGAATCTGTGGCGGCAGTGGCTCGAACAGCCCCATAAACTCCGCGTGCATAACGCCGTGTTCCAGATTCACTTTTGCATCGGGATAATCGCCGCGATGTACCTGGCATTCATGAGCGTTACCGGCAGCATCATCGTATTCCGTAATCAGCTGTCGGGGTGGACCTCTGTGGAGTGGATTGTGAAGCTACATTCAAATCTTCACGCAGGTTCGACAGGTCAGTTCGTCAACGGAATCGCCGGAGCTTGCCTAACCGTGCTTTGCTTGACCGGAATTATTGTTTGGTGGCCGGGAGTCAAGTACTGGCGCCGGAGCCTCACGGTAAACTGGGGTCCGCCTCTTGCCCGCGTCACTTGGGATCTCCATAGCGCGCTTGGATTCTGGTGCTTCTTCTTCGTGTTCTTGTGGGGAGTTTCTGGCTTCTACTTCGCGTTCCCGGATTTGTTTGCCGCTCTGCTGTTTCTAGATCCATCCGATAAAGCCTTGTTCTGGCTAGCGGAGTTGCATTTCGGGCGGTTTGGCTGGTTTTCGGAAGCGGTTTGGTCGATCGTCGGCTTGGTTCCTGCCATTCTAGCATTGACCGGCACCTTCATCTGTTGCCGCCGTGTGATCTTCAAGAAACATTCCAACCCCAACCGTGGCTGACTGCACGCGGCTCCAGACGACCGCCTTGCGGGGCATGTCGTACCGAAAACATCGTGTCGCGCCGGCATCACCGATCCGGCAAACGCAGATCGGTACGCACCAGCAAATTGACTGAGGCAAATAGGCTTACCCTGAGACCTCAGTGCTCAGCAGACTGGCGGAGAACTTGCTTCTTAAAACGACATGTGGATCGTTAAGATCGCGCTCGACCGGCCGTACACTTTTATCGTCCTTGCCTTACTGATCCTGATTGTTAGTTCGGTAATCGTTCTAAATACCCCAACCGACATCTTCCCGAACATAGGTATCCCCGTCGTAGCCGTTTCCTGGACCTACACGGGTATGAATCCCGAAGAGTTGGAGGGGCGGCTCACAACGGTTTACGAAAAAATATTGACCACTCTCGTGGAAAACATCGAGCATATCGAATCGACGACCGTGAACGGAACTGTAGTAGTCAAAATCTTTCTACAACCGACGGCGAGCGTCGATCGCGCCAACGCACAGGTCACCGCGGCCTCACAGACCATTTTGCGTCAATTGCCGCCTGGAACGTTGCCGCCCCTAATTGTTAACTACACGGCCTCCAGCGTGCCGATTCTCCAACTGGCGCTTTCCGGCCCAGGACTCAGTGAGGCGGACCTGAATGATCTCGCTTTGAACTTTCTGAGGCCGCAGCTTGTGACCGTTCCCGGCGCGGCCGTACCCTATCCCTACGGCGGAAAGCAACGAGAAGTAATGGTGAATCTGGACAGCGGCCTGCTTCAATCCAAGGGACTCTCGCCACAAGAGGTCGTGAATGCGGTGGCCAGCCAAAATGTGGTGGCGCCCTCGGGAACCGCAAAGATCGACCGATTCGAGTACGATATCGGGACTAACTCCGCGCCGAGAACCATCGAAGAAATGAACAACCTGCCTATCAAGGTGGTAGGCAACTCGACGATCTATCTAAGCGATGTCTCGCACGTAAGTGACGGATTCATCCCGCAAACCAACATCGTTCGTCAGGATGGTCGCCGCGGTGTCCTAGAAACGGTAATTAAAGATGGTGACGCATCGACGCTGAGCGTTGTACAAGGCATCCGCGCCCTACTTCCCCGTGTGCAACAGACGCTTCCGCCGCAACTCAAGATCCAACCGCTGGCGGATCAGTCCGTGTTCGTTCGCGCCGCCGTCAGCGGCGTCGTGCGGGAAGCCGGGATCGCGGCCCTTCTCACGGCGCTGATGATCCTGCTCTTCCTGGGAAGCTGGCGCAGCACGGTAATCATCGCCGTTTCTATCCCGCTGGCTATCTTGAGTTCGGTAATCGTGCTCAGCCTGCTGCATGAAACCATCAACCTGATGACGCTGGGCGGCCTGGCTCTGGCAGTCGGCATCCTGGTGGACGACGCTACGGTGACCATTGAAAATATCTCCCGTCACCTGGAGGAGGGCGAGCCGCTGCATGAGGGGATTTTTGAGGGCGCGGCACAAATCGCGGTACCCGCGCTGGTCTCCACTCTGTGCATCTGCATCGTGTTTTTCCCCATGTTCGCTTTGGGGGCCGTCGCGCACTATCTTTTTCAGCCGCTTGCCGAGGCGGTAATCTTCGCCATGTTGGCGTCGTACATCTTGTCCCGAACGTTGGTTCCGACCCTGGCGATGTACCTTCTCAAAGCTCCACAGAAAAATGCCCCGCGCTCGCGTAATCCCCTGGTTTGGATACAGAAGGCGTTCGATCGTGGCTTTGAACGCTTTCGGCTGGCATACAAAGGACTGCTGACAGCCTTAGTGGGAAAGCGATTCCTTTTTGTACCGCTCTTTCTTGTGGCTTGCCTAGCGGCTGGCGCGCTCATCCCATGGTTGGGTCAGGACTTTTTCCCGAACATCGACAGCGGCGAATTCATTCTTCATGTTCGTGCCAAGACCGGAACACGCGTCGAAGACACCGCGATGCTTTGCGACCTGATCGAGCGCTCGATCCGGCGTGAGATTTCCGGGCCGGAAGTGGATAATATCACCGACAATATCGGCCTTCCATACAGTCAGCTCAATTATATTTACAGCACGTCCGGAGCTATCGGCGCGGCGGATGCCGACATCATGGTCGCCCTTAGCGCCAAGCACCACTCCACGCCCGATTACATCCGCAACCTGCGAAAAGTGTTACCTCGTGAATTCCCTGGAACAACCTTCTACTTCTTGCCCGCGGAGATGACCACCCAAATCCTCAACTTTGGACTCCCTGCTCCCGTGGATGTCCAGATCGAGGGACAGGATCTTCAGGCCAATCGCCGATTGGCTGACACCGTGCTGAGCCAGCTTCGGCATGTCGCCGGCCTGACCGACCTCCGCATTCAGCAGGAGTTTGACTATCCCAGGTTCAACGTCGCTGTGGATCGGACCAAGGCAGCCCAAGGCGGCTACACGGACAGCGACGTTACAAGCAGTCTTCTGGTCGCCTTGAGCGGCAGTTTTCAAACCGCTCCGACCTTCTTCCTGAACTGGCAAAACGGTGTTCAATACGAAATGATCTCCCAGACTCCGCAGTACCATATCCAATCGCTGCAGGATGTCGGCAACATACCCATTAGTTCCGCAGGCATGATTCATCCGGAAATCCTCTCCAATGTAGCCTCTATCAGCCGCGGAAGCGAGATGGAGGTGGTGTCTCACTACAACATTCGCAGGGTAGTGGATATTTACGGCTCCGTTCAAGATCGCGACCTCGGAGCCGTGGGCCGGGACGTCGCGTACATCGTCGATCAGAATCAAAAGCTGCTCCCTCGCGGAAGCCTCTTCCGCATTCGCGGGCAGCTTCAGACGATGCGCGCGTCTTACGTTGGTTTGCTGGCAGGACTCGCGTTCGCAATCATCCTGGTCTATTTTTTGATTGTGGTCAATTTCCAGTCTTGGCTTGACCCGTTCATTATCATCACGGCGCTGCCCGCCGCGTTAGCCGGCATCATAGTATTTTTGTTTCTTACTCACACCAACCTCAGCGTGCCCGCGCTGATGGGTGCAATCATGTGCATGGGCGTGGCTACCGCGAACAGCATTCTGGTGGTGGCATTTGCCACCGAGCGCCTCGCAATCCACGGAGACCCGCTACAGGCCGCCATCGAGGCCGGCTTCACTCGTTTTCGACCGGTTCTGATGACCGCGCTCGCCATGATCATCGGCATGATTCCAATGGCCCTCGGTTTGGGCGATGGAGGCGAGGAGAACGCCCCTCTCGGCCGCGCGGTTGTCGGGGGCTTACTCTGCGCCACGGTGGCGACGCTCGTCTTTGTTCCGACCGTGTTCGGACTGCTCCATGGAACGCGCCTCTCACGCAATGAGACGCAGAGTCCACAAACGGAGGATCCCAATGGCAAAAACTAGACACGCCGAAAAAGGAGCCGCTTTATGGGCTCTTTTGCCAGGCTTGGTGGCGGCTGGCGCGCTCGGACTCGTGATCCGCTCCGGTATCCGCGGCCGCGTCGAAGCGGAAGCCGATCTCCGACATGCGACGGAACAGGCCGCCATCGAGGACGTGAGCGTGGTGCGTCCGAAAGCGGCCGCGCCCATCGATGAAGTGGTCCTGCCCGGAGCCACGCAGCCTTTCGTCAATTCTCCAATATACGCGCGAACGAACGGATACCTGGTGAAGTGGTTCTACGACATCGGCGCGAAAGTAAAGCAAGGCGATCTATTAGCCATAATCGACACGCCTGAACTGGACAAGCAACTCCAACAGGCGCGGGCCGACCTGGAGTCAGCCAAGGCGAACCTTGTATTGTCCAAAAGCACGGCAGAGCGCTGGCAGGGATTGGTAAAGACGCGTTCCGTTTCCCAACAGTCCACGGATCAGGCCCTCGACAATTTCAATGCTACGCAAGCATCCGTTGATTCGTACGCTGCCAATGTCCGCCGGCTTGAGGACATGGTCTCGTTTGAGAAGGTCTACGCCCCTTTTGACGGAGTCATCACGGTCCGCAATACCGATATCGGCTGGCTGATCGATGCAGGCGCGAGCTCCCCGAGTAAGGAACTGTTTCAACTTGCGCAGACCAGCACACTTCGCATCTTTGTCGCCGTTCCAGAGGTCTATTCCCGCGCGGCAAGCATCGGCGCCGTGGCGACTCTCACTCTGGACGAATTCCAGAGCGAAACGTTTCGCGGCACAATCACCCGCACTTCCGCATCGATCGACATGGCGTCCCGAACCTTAAATGCGGAAATAGATGTCGACAACCCTACGGGACAACTGCTTCCCGGGGCCTACGTGCATGTTCATCTTAAGTTGCCGAGCCAGACTCGCTCCGTGATTCTCCCAGCCGACACGCTGTTGTTTCGCTCCGAAGGTCTTCGCGTCGGAGTAGTTCGCAACGGCCACGCAGAGTTGGTTCCGATCACCATCGGCGTGGATTACGGGAGCACCGTACAGGTGACTTCCGGTCTGACAACAAAGGATCAGGTGATTACGAGTCCGTCCGACTCGTTGATCAGCGGCACGCCCGTTCGCGTCACAGGGACAGCGCCATGAAGTATCTTCGCCTGTGCCCCGCGTTTCTGCCGCTACTCTTGGCTGGCTGCATGGTCGGCCCCAAGTACCAGAAGCCCCCGGTTCCCGTTACGCCCGCGTTCAAGGAGCCGCCGCCCGAGTCGTTCAAGGAGTCCGATGAATGGAAGAGGTCCCATCCCAACGCAGAGGCCCTGCGCGGCAATTGGTGGGAGATCTTCGGCGATGCTCAGTTGAATACGCTCGAGGAGCAGGTCACTGCATCCAACCAGGATCTGATAATGGCCGAAGCCCGCTTCCGCCAGGCGCGTACGATGGTCCGCTATAACCGGGCCTCAGAATTTCCCACCATTGGAGTCGACCCTAACATTCAATCCTTGCGTTATTCGCCAAATGAGCCGTATTTTCCTGCCAACGTCGGTGCCGGCGCCAGATCGGCGTTCACGCTGCCGTTCGACCTGTCCTACGAGGTTGACCTGTGGGGCCGGATACGTCGCAGTGTCACCTCTGCTGGCGAGGAGGCGCAGGCTACTGCCGCCGATCTTGAGACTGCCGCCCTCAGTCTGCACTCCGAACTGGCGATGGACTACTTCGAACTGCGCAGCGCCGATGCGCAGCAAGAGTTGCTGAATGAGACCGTGGATCGGTACGCCGATATGGTGAAGCTGACCACCGATCTGATGAACGGAGGCGCCGCGCCGGAGTCTGACGTCATTCAAGCGCGAACGCAATTGGATACCGCGCGCGTGCAGAGCACCGATATCGGCGTGATGCGGTCTCAATACGAACACGCCATTGCGATTTTGATTGGGAAACCGCCGGCAGACTTTGCCCTCGCGCCCGCGCCTCTAAGCCTCGAGCCGCCGGTGATTCCAGTCGGTGTTCCTTCCCAACTCCTGGAGCGGCGTCCTGATATTGCGGCCAGCGAGCGCCGTGTCGCGGAAGCGAATGAAGGCATCGGTATCGCGCGCGCGGCGTATTTCCCGAGCCTCGTCCTAAGCGCCGCCGGTGGTCTGGAAGGCACCGCGATTGCAAATTTGCTCGCCTGGGCCAGCCGGTTCTGGGCGGCCGGTCCCGGTATGTCGGAGACGATCTTTGACGGCGGCCGGCGCCGGGCCACATCAGAGGCCGCACTGGCAAACTACGACGCCACGGTCGCTAACTACCGCCAGACCACGCTCGTTGCCTTCCAGGAAGTGGAAGATAACCTCGCCGCGCTGCGGATACTGGAGCATGAAGCCGGGCAGCAGAAGGAGGCAGTGCTCGAGGCCAAGCGGGGCGTTGAAGTCTTCACAAATCGATACGCGCTTGGAGCCGACCCCTACCTTCAGGTGGTCTCCGCTCAGACGATTGAGCTGCAAAACGAGCGGAACGACGTCGACATATTGCGACGCCGCATTGACTCCAGCGTTCTCCTGATCAAAGCATTGGGCGGCGGTTGGGACGCGTCCAAGCTACCCCAACTCAGCTCCATGCACTGACGGCTCTGTTCGGGTTCGATTGAAAACGTTGCTTTCAGAGAATTGCTTTCACCACGCCGCCGTCTACCCGCAGTGCGGCGCCGTTGGTGGCAGAAGAAAGTTCGCCGGCCAAGTAGGTCACCATTGCCGCAACTTCATCTACGGTGGCAAAGCGCTTCAGTAAGGACGAGGGCCGCACATGCTCGAAGAACTCTTTCTCAATCGCTTGCTTCGACTTGTTCTGCTGTTTTGCCATCGCCTCGACAAAGCGACCCACGCCTTCCGACTCGGTCGGACCTGCGAGAACGCTGTTGATGGTCACTCCGGTGCCCGCCACACATTCCGCAATGCCGCGGGCCAAGGCGACCTGCGCCGTCTTGGTCACCCCGTAATGCACCATCTCAGGCGGGATCTGTACCGCCGACTCACTCGAAATGAAGAGAATGCGGCCCCAGTTCTTTCTCAGCATTCCCGCAAGGTAGTGCCGGGAGAGCCGCACTCCACTCATGAAGTTGACCTCAAAGAAGTGGCTCCAGTCCGCATCGGAAATTTCGACAAATGGCTTTGGCTCGAAGATGCCAACATTGTTCACCAGTACATCCACCACAGGCAGCTTCGCGATCACAGCTTCCGCTCCGGCTAAGTTGGAGAAGTCCGCTGCGATACCATCGACCTGGATCGCTGCGGCATGCGATCGTATCGCTGCCATCGCGGCATCCACGCGCTTTTGCGTGCGCCCGTTCACATACACACGCGCACCTTCGACAGCAAGCGCCTGGGCGATCGCGAATCCAATGCCTGCCGTCGATCCGGTTACCAACGCTACCTTGTCAGTTAGCTTCAGGTCCACAGTATCCTCCAGCGGAGCGCCTGCGCCCATTTTATCGATCAGATTCCCGAATGGTCGGGGGCTATTGAGCTTGTAGCTTCAGTGCGCGCGCCAGGTGGTCTTGAATCTTTGGCAGAGTCTGTTGCGCAAACGCCTTCAGATCGGGGTCCGTGCCATTCGCGATTTCATACTGATAGAGAGCGGCATTTGCTTTCTGATAGTTGACCTGGCCTCCGGCGTAGTCGGCATCAAACGCCTGGCCGCTTTCACGCTGGAGGGTGGAAACCATCGTGGAGTAGGCCGCTTTCAAGAGCGTAGGTGGCGGTGTCGGCCCCTTGTTCTTCAGAATTGCGATGAGTGCATTATTCACGGTGATGTGTGAACTTACCATCAGCTCTGCGTAATCTTTAATTGCCTTTGTGGTCCCCCTGGTTTCGGCAAGCCTGCCGGAATCGACCTGAAATGGGGTGCCCAACGATGTCTGCGTCACGAAGTATGTATCGGCGGGGCCGAGCCCGGGCCCCCCGGCGCTGCCGCCTCTGATCGCGACGGGAAGGACGGCGGCGGTGACGCCGAGGATGAGAACCGCGGTTGGGAGTTGAAGTTTCATGTCTAGCTTCCTTTCTTGCCCTGATGCACCCCGGAGAGGCAACCGGAGGGCCATTCCTGTCACTGGTCTCTCGTTTCGGCGGAGGCGCAGGGACCCCGAATCTGTGCAATCTCTGCAATCTGGACCCAGCGATTCCGTTCAGGTGGCGGCCCGAAAGTGCCGTCACAGCGTCGCGTACTGGCTCTATTTCGACACAACGAGCGGAAATCGCGAGACTGGCAGCCGTGAAATAGGATCGAGAAAATTGGCGGCTCAGTTGCACCGGATAGGATCGACGAATAGAGCGCACGATGTCCAATACCAGTGACGCGATTCCTCTGCGGCAGTTTGGCCGCCACAAAGATAAAATTTCCGCGCTGGGGTTCGGAGGACATCACCTCGGCGATGCGCCAGACGAGAACGCTGCGGTACGCCTTGTTCGAACGGCCGTGGATGGCGGTATTACGTTTTTCGACAATTGTTGGGAATATCACCGCGGCAAGACCGAAGTCTGGATGGGCGCGGGGTTACAGGGCGTGCGCGATCGCGTGTTCCTGATGACCAAGGTCTGCACCCATGGGCGCGATAAGGACCTTGCGTTGCGCATGCTCGACGAATCCCTGCATCGGCTGCGAACCGATCATTTGGACCTGTGGCAGATCCACGGCGTGTGCTTTGAAAACGATCCAGCCTTGTTCATCCGGAAAAATGGCGCCGCCGAGGCCCTGGAACAAGCCAAGAAACAGGGCAAGGTGCGCTTTGTGGGATTCACTGGACACAAGGACCCATCGATTCACCTGAAGATGCTGGCCACGGGCTTTCCGTTTGACTCCGTGCAGATGCCGCTGAACGCGTTCGACGCGAACTTCCATAGTTTCGAGCAACAGGTACTACCCGAGTTGAATCGGCGGGGAATCGCCGCGCTTGGGATGAAGCCTATTTGTGGTCATGGCGCGCCGGTACAAAAAGGCGTGCTCACCGGCGAGGAAGCCTTACGATATGCCATGAGCCTGCCTGTCACTACTACGATTACCGGAATTGATAAGCGCGAAGCTCTGGAACAGGCGCTCAGAGTAGCGCAAGGTTTCGAGCCGCTGCAGCCGTTGGCGATGCAGTCGCTACGCGACCGTTGCCGGCAGTATGCGGCTGACGGTCGATTCGAGCTTTACAAACTGTCGCTCCAATTCGACAACCCCGAAGCGCGCCTAGCGCACGGGTTTCCTCTCGACATGCAGCAGGTTGAGGTGCGCGAGATGCTCAAGATGACAGACAATAGCGGCCATCCGTTCCCTCCGACTAAGTAATATGCCGCCCGGATTTGATGTAAACAGACGAACTTTTGTGGAGGCGCTTATGCTCGGAGCCGTAGGCTTCACGGCGCAGGGTCAGCCCGGCGCGGAAATACCCAAGCGTCCGCTGGGCCGAACCGGTCTGGAAGTTTCGGCGTTGGGAATCGGAGGGTACCACCTCGGCTCAGCGGACAGCGACGCTGAAGCCATTCAAATTGTAGATGAGGCTTTGATGCCGGTATAAACTTCTTCGACAATGCCTGGGAATATTATCAAGGCCTGAGTGAGGAACGGTTGGGGCGCGCGCTCAAAGGCAAGCGGAACCGGGCCATCGTGATGACCAAGGTGTGTACGCATGGGCGCGACAAGAGTGTCGCCATGCGCCAGCTTGAAGAATCGCTGACTCGCCTGCAGACCGATCATCTTGATGTGTGGCAAATACACGAGGTGATCTACGAGAACGATCCGGACCTGATCTTCGCTCCCAATGGCGCGGCGGAGGCCCTGCTCGAAGCCAGGCAACAGGGCAAAGTGCGGTTTCTCGGATTCACCGGACACAAAGATCCCTCTATTCACTTGAAGATGCTTTCCCACAACTTCCCTTTCGACACTGTGCAGATGCCTCTCAACTGCCTGGACGCGACATTTCGGAGCTTCGAGACCAATGTACTGTCAGAGGTGAACCGGCGCGGCATCGCGGCTCTGGGCATGAAGAGCCTGGGAGGAAGTGGCGAACTGGTGCGAGAGGGCGCGGTTGTTGTCACGATGGGACTGCGCTATGCCATGAGCCTGCCGGTTGCCGTGACCATTAGCGGCATCGATTCACTCAGCGTGTTGCACCAGAATCTTGAGGTCGCGCGCGGCTTCCAGCCTTTCAGTGCAGCCGAGATGCAAACCGTCCGCGAAGGGTGCCGTGTCGAGGCCTCAGACGGTCACATGGAGCTGTTCAAGACAACCAAAAAATATGACGGAGACCTGGGGCGTGAGATGCACGGGTTTCCGTCGAGCGCGGAGCTTCCCGTGTAAGGCTCACTGGGGCGTGACCATTTTCGAAGATTCGTGAACGGAGTGGAGGAACTTTATGCTCGCAGCAAAACGATTGGGGCACGTACTGTCTCTGACGGGGATGGCCACGGCGGCTGGGCATTCGTCGGAACCGGCGAGCGAATATGTCTCGCCGACACAAGCCGTTCCAATGGGTAGAGCTCCCAAGATGCAAGTTGAATTGCTTAACCCTGGGGAAGCGACGAAGCATTATGCGGTCATCTTCTATCAAGGCGACGAGGCGTTCTCTGGACTGCTGGAATTTGCGGAACGGTATCACGTTACGAGTGCGCATTTCACCGCTATCGGAGCGCTGAACCGGGCAACATTGGGATGGTTCGATCCCCAGCGCAAAATGTACAAGAAGATTCCGATCGACGGCCAGCACGAAGTGATTGGGATGAGCGGCGACATAGCGCTTTATCAAGGAAAGCCCGTCGTCCATACCCACATGGTGGTGGGGAGTCCGGACGGAACAACGCGTGCCGGGCACGTTCTCGATGCGTATGTGTCGCCAACGCTGGAGGTAATCGTGACCGTCGATCCGGTAGAGATGCAAAAGCGGTTTGATCCGGCGACGGATCTGACTTTGATTGATCCAGCGCTGAAGTAGCAGCGCTTTTGTGAAACCGTTTGCGCCCCCCTGCCAACCGTGGACTGCCAATAAGGCGGTTTTGAATAACGCTGACGCGAGGTCCTGGCCTACACCAAAGTCAACCAAGGGCCACCACGAAAAAGCGCGGCTGAGCGAAATCACCCGTCCGACTGGCTTGCGCGTGGGTGGTTGCGCGCTTCTTGACGGAGCACGCGTAACGATGTCCTTTGCAATCAATCTCGGATGACGGTGCCTTGCGTGTTTCCCCAATTGCCGATGAACACCACATCAGGTCCACTCTCTCCAATCAAATTGAGCTATCGCGTGAAGCTGCCGTTGAGCGCCCGCCCGAAGCGCGACGGCGCAACTGGCCTTTGGATTCCCAGGGGGGCGCTGATTGAATGGCTTCCTCGTCCCAGTAATGGCCTAGGCCTCGCAATTGTTCGATGGCTTCAGGAAGATTACCTCGTAAGCTCCGCTGAACTAAACCAATACTGCGAGCGTGTCCCGGAGTCGGAGGACTGAGCTTCGGAAAGAAGAGGATGGGGAATTCTGCCAGCGCTGGGGCAGCGTGGCGTGACGGTCGTAATTCCGGCATGAAAAACAGCGGGCACCCACGAGATCTGGCACTCCGAACTGCCTGACCTTGTGGGCTGCCTGCGTCAGCCTCACCTGCTTCAGTTTCAATTAGCCGTTCGAGGCCTGGTCAACGAGGTCGGCAACCGCCCGCGGTTGCGAGACATAGACCGCATGGCTTCCTTTTGCTTCGACAATCGTCGCGCCCGCCCGATTTGCCTTTCAAGCGCTGCGCGAGTCAGATCCGTCCACTTCGTTTCCAGTCCCTGTGCGATGGACTCCGGCAGTTCAAACTTGATTTGCATGGCGACGCCCTTCAGCCTATTATCTCAATGCAGAACTCTCAGCTCTGCGCACCTCAGCAGCCAACGGTGCAGTCCGTCCTTTTCGAGATTGGCCCGTCTCGCGCGCCGGAGCCTTTCGCGGCGCCGGATCGGCCTTCACGACGGACGGAATAGTCACTAGGTCCAACTCGTCGTGAACATCGGTGGCCGGCGCCAGGTAGCGCATCGTGGTCTCAGGGACTTGTGGCCCATCCAGTGCTGCACGGTCCGTACGTCGAAACCCCTGCGCAGCATCCCCGTCGCATAGGTAGAACGAAACGTCTTCAGATCAAATTTTGTCGGATCGAGTTTGGCGCGCTTCGCGATAGATTTGCAGTGGTCGAGCATGTGCTGTTCGCGGTTTCCCGTCGGGGATGGGAACACGAATTGGCAGTTCAGGCGATGCGCATGCTTCCGAAGTACGTCGATGAGTTCCACCGGAGCCGGAATCTCACGATCCTCCCATCGCTTCGGGTAGAATCCCAGTTCCGGTTTCGAGGTCACCCGCACGGTCCGCAACTCGAAGTTCACGTCGCTCCAGCGCAGGAACATCACTTCCTGCTCCGGAAACCGGTCAGCAGAAACGTGGCGAACAAGGCGCGTTCCTGATCGGAGCACACTGCGAAGAAGCGGGCAAGCTCCTCGTGACGGTATATCTTTACAAGCGGCGTGATGCGCTCCGGTAGCGGTAGCTCCTTCGTAATCCCGCTCCTTCCATGGCGCTTGAGAAATTGCGCGACGATGACCGCGTTGTGCAGGATCGTGTTGGATCCCAAGCCATGATCTTTCTTGAGTGTCACGACGAAGCGCGTTAGGTCGTCACCGGAGATCGCGTCGATCGAGACGCAGTCGCGGAAGAACTCCCCGAAGCGGTTGAGCACGGCTTCATATTTGCGATGAGTGTTGGGCTTTTTCAGCGCATCAATCTGCTCCAGGTATTTAGTGATGGCGACGTGCAGCGCGGTTTCTTGACCGTTTCGCCGGCTGTTTCAAACCCGGGGATACCCAGTTTGCGGCCTTCCAGTTCATGGTGCTTGCGCCGCTTTACCTCGAGTGCCTGAGCGGCGGTGACGCCAGCACTCACACGA
>Ga0182024_10003027_pt1 | contig 40769 bp, 40 predicted proteins | sample P32metaG_FD_120480 | JGI IMG/M metagenome (GOLD analysis project Ga0182024, IMG submission 120480) | Permafrost microbial communities from Stordalen Mire, Sweden - P3-2 metaG (Illumina Assembly) | ecosystem: Environmental > Terrestrial > Soil > Wetlands > Permafrost | place: Sweden: Stordalen...
AGGAGGCTCGATGCTTTCTGTTTTGGTTCGTCCGTCTCCGAAAGGTCCAGGACGAGGGGTGCGAGGTCGGGCGCCTGGGTCCCCACCTTCTCCAGGTCAAGACCGGACCACTGCAGGTCGCAGCCCTGCTCGTCTCCAATCCAGATCACGTTGTATCTTTGCTTGAGCCCGGAGTGCTCACCCTCCGTGTCGACGATTGCGAAGGGCACCCCGCTCTTGCACAGCTCCTCGCAGATGACCCCCACCGCGTAGCTCTTTCCGCTGCCGCTTGCCCCTATGACGCAGGTCCTGCCGGTTGCAATGATATTCGCGTCCACCTCGAAGGCGCCCTCGTCATCCCTCCCGAGATGGAGGATGGTCGAAGTTCCCTCGACCGCTGAGCCAGGGGCGTCCAAGGGTTTCCAGCGCGCCCGAGGCGAATTTAATGGTTCGTACGTGCTCTCTTCAAACAGACCGATTCAGGGCGCGATCGGCCGCCGGGAGGCCCTGATCCTTCACGAACGAGACAGGCTGACTTTGTATCCACAGCTGAAAGATTCTCCGGGCTTCAGAACGACGAGGCCTATGCCGTTGTTGTACGCGTCGTCAAGGCCGGTGTAGGGTTCTATTGCGACCGACGTCCCCTCCGCGTACTTCCCGTTGTAGACGACAAGGTAAGGCATCCTTCGCCTCGTGATTACGAGCGTGCGCCCCTCGGCCTCGAGCCGGATTGCGCCGGCGACCCTGAAGCAGTCGTCGAGACTCGTACCGGGGCCTACCTCCGCGAAGGAGAACGGTCGCCTCTCTCCGGTCGGGAAGTACTCGTCAGCGAGCGTGTACCTATAGGTCCGTCCTGTCGTCACAATCCTCCAGCTCTGGGCCAGGAAATATGGGTGGAATCCCGCCACAAAGGGGCAGCTACGGGACCCCACATTCGTGACGGCGCACTCGGTCGAGAAGCTCCCTGGCCGCACCGAGTAGGTGATTCGAGCGTCCAGAACGCCCGGATATCCCGCGCTGCTGAGCCGACTCCCGAGAGTGATGGAACCGGTCTTCTCCCTGACGAGCTTCCAAAGGGCGTCCTTCGCGAAGCCATGAATAGCGTGTCCGTCCTGACTGACCGGAAGCCTGAAACTCGTGCCCTCGAAGGTGTACCGCCCGTCACGTATCCTACCTGCATAAGGGACGAGCACCGCGATACCTCCATGCGCCTGGCCCCCGTCATTGCTCGGCTTGACCACCTCCTCTCCATCGAGAGACAGGTGGGCTACATGCGCCCCATCAAGGCTGACCTTGGCTTCGCTGGACCCAGAGCGTATCGATGCGCGGCTCATGGCACCCCTCATGGCACCCCCGCTACTAATCTTGTGAGTCACGAGCTCGGCTGGATCCCACTAAGCTTGCACCTCTCGACGATCCTAAGTGTAGGCGAGATAATCAAACACAAAATCAGGGCCGGATTCACTAATGATTAGGGAGAGTTTTCGGAATTCTGGTAAATACACCAAGGCCGAATGTTTGTGCATGTCAAAGATGCACTCCAGCGACTTTCTCCGGACCTACCTCGCCTCGGCAGCGGGAGCCAAACCGAAGACAGTTAGACAGCCGCCGATGGAATACGACTCACTAGGGTCTCAGATGCCCAGTTCCTGGACTGCGCCTCCTTTTTCACCCTCTTCTACTGCGGAGGTCATTCCGTCAGGTGAACGGGCTAGGAGCGCTCTTAAGATACGCCTCGAAATTCTTGAGACCGTGAGGAACGAAGGCCCGAGCAAGCCGACCAAGATAATGCTCAAGGCAAACCTCTCGCACGAGCGGTTCGTGAAGTATTTGGGAGAGCTTGTCTCGCGGGGACTGCTGAAGGAGAATCGAGACAGCGGCGCAAAGTCATACACCCTCACAGCGAAGGGCCTCGACTTTGTAAATCAGGTGAAGGAGGCGGAGTCCTTCGTCGCCGCCTTCGGGCTCACGATATAACCGGTCGGAGAAGAATGCATGTTCTGCTCGACATCTACAGGCCTTGAACAAGATCTGAACCCAAGAACGAGGCTCGGAGCCGACGAGATCGGTCCGCCGAAGGAGAAGGGGAGCCGACAGCTAGGGTCGGTAGTCCTCTAAACGGGAACCAGTTTTCGCGGGGCGCGCATCTTCAAGAACACGGCCAAGGCCAGAATTCCGATGGCGGTCGCGGCCAAACCAGAGGCTACCGGGAATTCCGGCACGCCGTTGATGGGTACAGTTGGTGTGCCCGCTGCTATTGGCGTTCCGGTCAGAGCCGAGACTGGGATGTCTCCGCAGATCTGGGCGCCCGTCACAACGATGTTGCTTGCAGATACCCAGGTGCTGCTAGTGGAATCGTAATACTGCATCGTCGCCGCAGTAGGGGATATGCAGATTTGCGCCGTTCCGTCCACGGCTCCTGACACCTTGACGTCGTAATATGTTGTACCCGTTCCGAGGTTCAAGTCTGCCCCACTCGGCGGTGCAGCGCTTTCATCGGAAGAGGTGATAGTCACAGACCCGGTCGCCGATGTGCCCGTTATGCTCACTGTAATCCCTGTGTCAGTGGAAACGGCGGTAAGGGACCCCCCAGCCGGTGTACCGGTGCAGGTATCCTGGGCAGACGCTCCGGTGGGAGGAGGGGTGACAGGCGCGCACGGAGCTGAGCCCCCTGCCGCGGAGGAAGTGCTCGTAGTGGTGGAGGACGAGCTTGAGCTGGTGGAGGACGAGCTTGAGCTGGTGGAGGTTACGCTGGTGCTTATGGATGTGTAGTATACACCGCTCTGGATGAAACCCAGGTAGTTCTGGCCGCCGACGCAGTAGATGTATCCTTGATAGATCGGGCACGATTGTAGATAGATTTCTCCCGGATAGCTGCTTGTCGATGTCCACGTACCCACCCCTGAAGATGAGACCGGGGCGTAGTAGACGGCGCTCGCGAAACTAGAGCCATCGATAAAGCCGCCGACGCAGTAGATGTAGCCCGAATAGGTGCCGCACGACGAGTAGGTGATGTCGGTCGGATAGTGGGTCGTCACTGTCCAAGTGCCTACCCCGGACGATGAGACCGAGGCGTACAAAACAAGGTCTGAGTAAGGAGTTGGTATCTGGGCGGTATCGCCGCCGACGCAGTAGATGTACCCTGATGAGATATTGCACGACTCGCCAGCGAGGACTACTGGCAGAGTGGACGTCTGCCATGCGCCTACCCCGGACGATGAGACCGACGCGTATTCGACGGCGTCGCTGGGAGTATTCGGATAGCTTTCATCAGCAGTACCTCCCACGCAGTAGATATAGCCGCCGGAGGTTGCGCAAGACTCTTGCGCGATTATTATCGGGTAGGAGGTCGTGGACGTCCACGTTCCGACCCCGGATGATGAGATCGATGCATAGTAGACTGCTTTAGTGTAGTCGCCGGCACTATCTGTGTCTCCGCCGACACAGTAGATGTAACCGGCGGAAATTGCGCACGATCCCCCGTCGAAGCCGGTCGGATAGCTCGTCGTTGCTGTCCAGGTACCCACGCCGGATGATGATATAGGAGCATAGTAAACCCCGCTTCGGGGACCGCCGACAAGGAAGCCGCCGACACAATAGATGTAGCCCGAATAGGTGGCGCACGATTCACCCGTTATGCCGGTGGAGACTGAATTCTCCCAAGGCGTGGTGGAAGTCCAGGAACCGAGCGTCTCCGCGCTGGCAGGCCGTGCAACAGGGGCTGCGATCATTATCACGACGAAGAACGCGACAAACGTAAGAACCGCAATCGTATGAACCCCGGTGCTACGCAACTTGCGACTTCGTGCCGTCGCAGTTATATAAATTGGAAGAAGTCGGGACCAAGTCGCATGGATTTCAAATTCAGGTGGTCTTCCTTGAATTTGGGGGACCATCCAGTCCTCTCATCATTCCGGACGACCTGCACCAATTAGTGGCAAGAACGGGTAGATTCAAGCGGAGCTCTTCTGGGGCTTAGCGCATCGCCTAGTTGGTGTTTACCCACCCGACGACGCGTTACTGAGGCGCTTCCTTCGCTGTCGAAGCCCGACAAGACCGGCGAAGATGAGCGTGGTGAAGAGCAACACTCCGACGTCTCCGCCGAGTTCCAAGACGACGTCGATGGGGGCGAAGACTAGCATCATACCCAGCAAGAACGCTATCTTCACTTGGTCGTTGCCAGATCGGCCCGCGTGTCTCATCAGGTACCAGGCGGTGACGCCGGCCAACGGAACGAACAGCGCGATGGTAGCCGGCCACGGGAGTATTCGCGCCACGAGGTCCCCTCCCGGTCCGAGTCCTCCGGAAATTAAGAAGAAACCGCCCATGAAACCGATTCCCAAGAGGATGAAATTGCGCTCGCGGCCGTCGGGTAGCTCTCCCCTTGCCGTCAAAGAGGACCTCGGGATTAGATACGCGGCGGCGATGAACGATGACGCATACGATGCGAGGAAGACGGTCGTCTGGAGGGGAGGGACGAAAGGATCGCCGAGAGAGACCAGGTAGATTGCCAGTACAAAGACCACTGCGGCTATCACGAGTCCTTTATTTCCCAACAGTCGGCGTCCCTTTGCCTGGGGGAAGAGCAGCTCCACAAGGAGGAGCGGGACGGCAATGCTGAACGCCGCATGGAATAAGGTAAGAGCGGCGAGCGAGACCCAGTTGACCCCCATCCAGTGGCTGTAGAGCTGATTCCCGATGTTGGATCCCGTCGGGTCGACCATCGTCTTGGCCCCGAATCCCTCCTCTCCTACTGCGTAAGCCCCACCGAGGAGAACGACCGCCCCCCATCGCTTCCTCCAACGAAGGGTCACCTCCCTAATCAGGAGCGCCCGCCCCCGTACATCCCCACGAGGGTGGCAAAGCCCAGCGGATAGGTGAAGGTCACGAGGATCGAGGTCGAACCCGTCAGGAACTCTGCGAGGCAAGCTGCGATGATAATCAGAAAGACCAGCGCATACCATCGGACGTTGCCTGTTACCAGGCCAGGTCCAGCGTCTTCGAAGCGACCGGAATCATCTACCGATGGTCCATCGCTTGTATTCGTGCTCATGAGGGCTGCCGCCTCCGTCCGGGCTGGCCCTTCGTGACGGCTGCAGGCTTTACGTCTTTCCCGCAGCCACTCTAAGGAGAACGTTTGAATAATCCAAACGAGCTGCAAGTCATCGGGATGACACCCGTCTATGCCTGTATCTCCCCGTGAATAGGCGAAAAATCATGGCTAGAGAGAAGTTGAAAGTGGAGCGAAGAATTGGCTCGGGTTTCGTGGACGCAAGGAGTGCCCGCTTGTGGGTGAGCTATGCGAGCCTGGGTATAGCGGCAGCCACGGCGGTGATCTGCGCATATTATCTATTCGTTGGGTTCGGCTATTCGACCGACTCGACTTCCGGCAACGCGTTGACAGAGTCTGCTTCTTTGGCATGGAACGCCCGGGTGGTTGCCGCGGGAGCCTCTTTGCAGACAACGCTCTGGGCTCGTCGACTCATAATACTCGGGGTCCTGTCGTTCTCCACCTTTCCCTTTGCTCGACTAAGGGGGCGAACCCTTCTTGAGAGGTCGGGTCTAATCTCTAGGGACTGGAAGAAAGCTGTCGCGTCCTGGGCGTTCGTCGCAAGTTGCTCCCTTCTCGCATTAGTCGCCCTGCTGAACTACTATGCCAACGCTACCACCTGGGCGATTAGCTCGGACTTCCTCCAGATGATACTGTTCCTTGGTCTATCCCCGCTCAACAACATGGTCTACGACCCAATCGGGATGCTCGGAGGCGCGGGCGAGATCGCGAAGTGGTTCGCAATTTTTCTCGTACTCACGGTAGTTTCATTCTTTAGCGTCAGAGTTCGTCTTGGGATAAGACGCGCCCTCTCGGATTCCGTGCTCGTGCTGCTCAGCAGCCTCTTGTTGTACGAGTTGGGCTTGGTTCTTCTGTGCTCGAATTACGACTACGTTTGGGTCACCGCATTGCAGATCGGTACGCCCCTGCAATGGTTCAGCAACGCTGACCTTCTCTACGTCTCCGCTCTGGGAGTCGCTGGCCTCGTTCTCGCGAAGTCGAAAGTCCAGGGTTAAATAGCCTTGGCAGATTCTTGAGAATCCTTGGTCGACGATAACTCCGGCGGTACGTCTCCAAATGATAACTCTGCACCCTCCCAATCGCAGGCTAGCGACAGTAGTTCTACCTCGACAGGTCAGTCTCAGTCGAGCGACGCGTCAGGTAACACAACCAGCGAACCAACGTCGGGGACCGACAGTTCAAACCCCCAAAATTCGAGTCAGAACACGTCTACTCCCGCACAGGGCCAGCAGCAGACCGACGACGATGGTGATGATGACGGGAAGAAGCAGGATGATGATACCTCGACTCCATGCCCGAGCGATGAGCAGACCTCCGGCAAGGATGGAGGGACGACCACCCCGATTCCTGTTACGTGGCCGACAAACCCCGGCAGCTCGACGCCGAGCTCGAGCAATCCGAACTGTAATTCTACAGGAAGTCCTAACGGCCCAGGCAACAATAACGGCGATGGTCCAGTCCAACCGCCGCCGGGCACTACCACTCCACTGACCCCTCCGGGCACTCCACCTGGTCCGGGAATCCCAGGTATCCCTGATATTCCTGGTTTTCCGGGTTTCCCTCCCGGTATGGGGGGCCTTCCCAATCCCGGAGACCCTAACTATCTGCTGGCGGGCTCGTGCATCGGGCTCTCTGAAGGATGGAGCGACGGTTGCAACGATGGTTCTAGTGGCGCTCCCGACAGCAGGGGTAGCGAAGCTTGCACGGCTTCCCAGCATCCGCCAACAGACGACCCGGCGGTCAGTAAATGGAACGTCGACTATTCCATGGGGGTGGAAGACGGTTATCCGATAGGCTACTCTTACGGGTCTGCGTACGCACGGGTAGCGGCCGCGGCGGAAGCGCAGGAGGAGCCAAATCCAGCCGACGTGGCAGCGATGAAGGCCGCGGCGCTGAAGTATCTCGCGCTGATACAATCTAGCGGATGCATGTCCTATGTTACTTCCATGTCTCCGAATGCGCCACCGCTATCCCCACCCTCCGTTCCGTCACCCTGTTCTCCGTCGTCGGATTCGTCCAGTGACAACTCGTCGTAACCATCGCTCCGCACTTATTCCTGTCAGTGCGCTCTGTGGGCCGTCCAGCGGAGCCCGATCAGGATGGCCGCGACCTCACGCAATCTTTGGTATCCTGATGAAACGTACTTGACCTGACCCTCGACCGGACTCTAAAAAATCGCGTTCAGTATCAGGTCTTTTTCGATTTCTGTTTGTTCACGGTCGCATAGCCTATCCTTTCCGCATCCTCCTTGGACTTGCCCCGCTCCATCTCCGACTCCTTCACGTGCTGGGCCTCCCTGTCCTCTTTCTGGGTGAACCGATGTTTATTTCCGGGCATACTCTTTCAGCCATTTTCCGCAAGTTTGTATAATAGACCTGAGGATGATTCTTCTAATCGCTGGTTACCTATCAGCCGTCGCTAACCCTTGACCCTCTTAGCTTCCTTCATTGCTTCTTGAGCCGCTTCCACTGTGAGTCTTACGTCCTCCTCGCTGTGGGCGAAAGAGATGTACATCCTCCCGTATCTCGCAGGGCTCAACAGGACGCCTCTCTTTATCAGGCCTTCGAAGAACAGCGCCGAGCGCTTTATGTGTGGATATTGCGGTATCGAGTATACCTCTCTGGTTCTGGATATCTTGTCCAGATCGGTGAAGTAGACCGACCACATGGGGCCCGGCCCCTGGACCACACCCGGGATGCCGTTGTCTGCGAGAGCGTCCGTGATTCCCTTCATCACTTGCTTTCCTCTGCCGTAGATTTGCTTGTAAGACCCGTACGACTCCAGTTCAGTCACCGTGGCCAATGCTGCGGTGGTGGAGAGTGCATTCCCGTTGAACGTCCCCGCTATGTAGACTTGATCGGTAGCTACGGACTCCATCACATCCTTCTTGCTCGCCACGGCCGAAATCGGGAATCCATTCGCCATCGCCTTTGAGAATGACGAGATATCCGGGGTTATTCCTGAGTAAGCCTGAAAACCGCCCAACCCCATTCTGAATCCCGTTATCACCTCGTCGATATGGAAGAGTATCTCGTTCTGCTTCGTCAGCTTGCGCATCAGCTCCAGATATCCCTTCTCCGGAGGCATCACTCCCCAGTTGGACTGATAGCCTTCCGTTATGCAGAGAGCGATGTCGTTACCGTGCCTCTTGATCGTCTTTTCGAGCGCCTCCGGGTCGTTCCAGGGTATCACGATTACGTCGTCGAAGGTGCTCTGGGCCATGCCCGCCGAGCCGAAGACCTTCTGCCCCTGGCCCTTTGCGAACGTTCCCACCACGGAGAAGGCCGTCCCCACCATCGCCCAGTCGTGCCATCCGTGATAGTGCCCCTCGAATTTCAGCACCTTTTGCTTCCCTGTGAAGGCTCTCGCCAATCTAAGCGCGATGGTCGTCGCTTCAGAACCCGTGTTTGCGAGTATTATCTGCTCGGCGGACGGGATGTGCTTCACCAGCTTTTCGATGAGCTTTATCTCTGTCTCGGTGTTGGCTGCATAAACTGAACCGCGAGTCAACTGGGCCGTTACTGCCTTTGTGACTGCAGGGTGCGAATGTCCGAGAATCGCGGGGCCGAAGCCGAGGTTGTAATCTATGTACTCGTTCCCGTCGATGTCAAACAGGTGCGACCCTTCGCCTCTGTCCATGAATGCGGGCATCGGGACAGAGAACCCTTCATACAGTCCTCGCGTTATCGAGGTTCTTGCGCCGCTGTTCGTGCCGCCAGGGATGAGTTCGTTGGCTTTTGCCATCGCTTTCTTAGATTTATTCAGGACGAGCGGTTTTGCCAAATCCTGTTTTCCGGGCGTGCTATTGTCTATATATTTCTTGGCCGCGCAATTAATTTCTGAATGGCGTCGGGAGCTCACTGGAGTAGGGATTGTACGGAGGCGTAGAACGTAAAGCCCGACCAAATGTCCGAAGCGCTCGAGTAGCCCCCTATGCAGTATAGATCCCCCGAGGCGAAGGGGCTTGCGATCGACTCCAGGGACCTCTTCATAGGATGCATGTCCATGGCGCACGGCTATCCCCTGCTGACCAATAACCACAGGCATCTGGATAGAATCCCAGAGCTTCTCGTCCTCACCCCATCGGATCTGGACAAGCAACCAAACGGCGCGGGGGCTCATCCCCCCATCGGTCTCAATTCCGGCTAAGCGAATTGGGTCCGATTGCACGCTTCGTTGCAGTACGAGGCGTCCAGTGTAATCGTTCCCATGTCATGTCGTTATATATCCGGTAGGCGTTCGCAGCTCCGTGCTGGGACGGAAAGGATCCACGGTGCCGAAGAATTTGCCAATTCTTACAGCGCCATACCAGACCGGGGTCCAGCTGCAGATCTGGCTAGCAGGCCCCGCCCCGCTTGATGAATGGGACAGCGTTCAATCGACGAACGTTCCTACCCCTAATCCTGAGTTCCAGAGCACCTCGCTGGCATTCCAGAACACCGTTCCAGTAATGACCATGGTCTCCCCCTCGGCGATTGAGGTCCTTTGTCTACCGAGAGCGGTGTCAGTGGGAGGCGCTTTCACCTGCACTGTCACCGTCACCGGTTTGTCCCCTACAGGCACGATAACGTGGAGTCAATCCAGCACGGACGGAGGTATGGTGACGTTCTCCTCACCCACGAGCACTCTGGCCGCGGGCTCCTGTTCGGCCGCCGCGACTGGGACGAATAATGGCGTAGTGACGGTCACCGGGAGCTACTCCGGAGACGGAAACAACAACCCGAGCGCAGGGATGACCCTGATAACGGTCGGCGGCGGTACTAATTTGCCGCCCCAACCACTTGATCCAGCATCATACGCATCAGTGGCTGTAGCCTTTCCCGCTGCCTTAGTGAGCGTCTCTGTAGACTGTGCGTTCCAGGACGACTCCTCAAAATATCAATACGACAACCAAGGAGGGGGCGCGGTCTCAGGCAACCATGGCCATTACGCGGCGAAGCTTCAGCAATTGCAGGTCAACTTGCAGGGGAATCCCGTCCCCGACCCTCAAACCGGGAGTCCGACCTGGTGGATCGACGTCGACACCGTCACAGGCGACCCTGTTCCGAATGGCACCGTATCTCCGGCGACGGCTGACCTCTATGGGTCCGGAGCGACTCCCACCTACACCGGCAGCAACCCGGTTGCGGGCCCAGATCAAAGCGTGAGCACGACCCTAAACCTCCCGATCAACCTCGCAAACGTAATGGGGGTCTACCGGATCGCGTACTGCTACTATCTTGGAGACACCAGAGCCTTTGGAAATGGTCCCTGTCAACAGACGGCCGTGCTGGGCAAGGGAGGACCCCCACCGACAGAAATGCCCAACGATGGAACCCAGCTCTTCTATTCCGAGGGAATTCAGCTAATAGTGATGCCATCGGAATTTGTCCAGCTCAACTACATCCCCGTTGGCCTCATCTACAACCCTCCAGGCTCGAAGAGCAGTGAATCTTTTCAGTACCAGACCGCTTACACCAATACGCTGACTATCAGCGATTCGTCCGATGCCGCGTACTCTGTTGCCAATGATATAGGCACCGGCATCACTTTGACTCAAGGTTCCTGCGGAAGTATCGACACGGGGAAAATGACGAGCGCCCTGACTCCGTCCTCCAGCGGGAGCGGCGGAAGCGGGGGAGGAGGAGGAAGCGGCGGCGGCTCCGGATCGATAGCTGTCACGCTCAAGGGACAGACCTGCATAGCCTCGACGTGGGACACGACCACGACATCCACCAGCGAGACCACAATAGAGGATGACACGACTATCACGCTTTCGACGTCTTGTAGCGTCACGTACACCCCGACCCAGCCCTGTGCGCTTCCCGGTGACACGGCGCCCGCGATAGACCAACCCTTCTGGAGCGACACCTTCTTGCTGATGGTTCATCCGCAGTTCGCAATATGGGAATACTATGCGCCCGGAATCATCACCGCCGCCTCCCAGCCAGTGCTCTATGCGATGCAGCTTCTCTCGTCATGGCAGAACTATCGCCAGGTGACTGTATTCGATCTCAACCAGGTAAACTCCGGCGCCCAGCCATCCATTGTCGTCCAAGGGGAGGCACCTTCATCAGGGGGGCAAGTCCCGACGCTAACGCTCTTAGCATCGGACTGCGCGAGTCTTCTAGCTCTCGACCCGTTCTGGGTAGGGCAATGGCAGGGCGCGAGCCTGTGCGGCAGCCGATTTGTGCAGGCGGGTGCCTGGCAGTTCGGGACTTGTCAGCCGGTCCCTAACGACCTCGGTCAGATCGGGCCCCAGACGCTCGAGACTGTCCAACTCCAGAATGTTACCTCAAAAGAGATCAACAACACCCAGACTACGACGTTCAAGTACACGAGTCAGGTGCAGAGCAAGTTCGGCCTAACTGACAGTCAATCCAAGTCGTACACCTACACTTTGAACTACATGGGAGTTGGCCTGGGGGGTTCGGGGTCGAGCAAGGCTCAGACCTCGTGCACGACGACGAGTTCGACGACGATGTCAGCCACATTCCAGACCAAGACTCAATACGATGTAAAGTCGACGAGGACCGTTCAGGGCTCGCTCAACGATGCTCCTCCTACCCTGCAGACGAAAAGCGGCCCGAGCGGAAGCCCTGCAGGTGGCGCAGGCTCGACCACCGTGTATGTCAATTCAACGGAGGATGTCTCTGTGGGACAGACCGTCGTCATAAATCCCCCTTCAAAGTCGAACATCAATTCGACTCAGAATCCGACGGACACAGAAGCAGGGACGATAGCAGCCATAACGTGCGGCGTCTCCCTCACCCTGCAGAATCCACTTGTCCATACGCACCAGAGTGGCGAGCAGATAGTTCCGCGATGGTCCTTCATGAACGTCAACGCCTACACCGACCTTGTGTTCGGAGGACTTGCCTTTCAGGACCCAAACGCGCAGAAGCCTCCCCCTCCGGTTGCCGTCCTATGCAAGACGAAACTGGGCGAGGCGACGCCCGACCAGATAGGTTCGGGTCTGCAGTCCACCATAGATTCTCTGAACAAGATGAAAGCCCCTACGAGTAACTCATGAGGCTTCGCCTCAGGGGACGATTGGCCACGGAAGGCGTCTGATTTCGTGCTCGATGGCTCACGTTTCATATGAAAGGCCGATGTTGTAACCCACCTGACTACGGTCGACTTAGTTCCTTTCGTTCCAGGGAGCCGCCGGTTGGAACCTCCATCTACTTCGAGAAGTTCGAGAGGCTCGGTTCCTCGGGCTCGGTCACAGAAGTGTCTCGTTCCCATCCTTCGTTCTCCAGCTTTATGTGCTGGATTGCGACTGCGTTCGCGTTTGCGTCGAGGTCTGGCAGAGCTTCGTATTCTGGGACCCGGCACCGGTGGATCTTGTATGAACGGACCTTTTGCCCTGCCTCGTTCATGAAATCCAGGAACAGGTCCCTCCTGAAGCCTGCTCGCTCACGTTATTGAGTATGCGCATCGTACTGGATTCGACTATGTCGATTTATTGCGCGGAGAAGAAAAATACAAGACATCCTTTGCAAACAATCGAATTGAGATGATTAAATTTGTTCAAGTTCTGGGGGATGATGTCACCATGGATGAATTTCTGGCGTTCGTTCACAATTTCGAGGACTAATTGCTAGCTAGAGAGTAGGGCGAAGGTCTTGTAGTCTACTTCCTAGTAACTTTTGATTGCTGAATTCTTTCCTAGATTGATACAGACGGGCCTCAATCAATCCCTTGGGTGGAAACTAGAATCATCTTCGACAGGCCGACCCGTCCACAATCGGACGTTGCCGTCCAGACTCTTAATGTGTAGGTCTATTGCACGAAAATGCGCTGCCACGTATTGTGACTTGTAGATTTTTACCGCTCGCACGAGTGCACCTGGGTCGGTTGCACAGTGAAAGATGACAGGCCTCAGCGGAGTGAACGCAAGTCTTCCTACGTCCTCCACACGTTGTTCAATATCCACGAAATTGAGTTGACCAGCATACGGCAAATCCTCATAATAGACGACCTGTTCTTGAGATAAGCCTCCGTATTCGATAAGGCGGATAGCCGAACTGAGAGCGATGCGATGGTCAACGTGATTGCCGATTGCTAAAGGGAGGTACACAGTAGAATCCTGTGTTATTTTCCTTCCGACGGCCTTCGACAGAATTTCAACCAACCTTTCATCTTCTTTGGTGAATGAATTTCCTCTGCAAATGTCGGACAGATTGTATCCTCTCAGCGGAGCGTCAAGAAGGTCTAACCACTGCATCTCGCAGTTTCCTCCGATGAATTTTTGGAATTCTCTATCTTCGGATTTTCTAATTCTCGAAATTGCATCAATGGAGCGATTATGGGGATTCGCTTCAAAATCCGAGATGCTAAAGCAGGTTATGATTTCCAATCTGGCTTCCAAACTTCTCGCGACAGTTCGCAACATGCACGCCAACGAGTAACAGGCATCGTCCGAGTGAGGCGATATGACTAACATTTCCTTCGGAATATTCTGAGATGATCGGGATGCAACTGCACCGATTAAGCGATTCGTCTCCTGGGGCATCTTTAGAGCAGTGGGTGCGCAAACAGGACACAGAAATACCTGTCCTTCGGCGTTATTGTCTGAGGTTCCGCAAGTGTTAGTCAGTCCGAGTGGAGGTTTGATCGGCAGGCATTGAGCAAAAGGATTAGAGCGGTGATAATAGGTTGCGGCAAGTGGGCGCAAATTACACATTTGTCTGAGCTAACCAAGAACAAGCTGGTCGAAATTGTCGCTTGTGCTGACCCTGACTTGACGAGAGCTGAACTCATCTCAAGAAAATTCCGTGTACCGAAGAAATATTCTGATTACAAAGAAATGATAAGGGCGGAGAATCCCGACTTGTCCGTAATCGTGGTTCCAAACAGATCGGATGCAGAGGTTGCTATGTTTTCTCTCGAATCAGATTCCCATGTGTTGGTCGAAAAGCCCATAACAACAACTCTTGTCGATGGTCTTCGTCTATCGAGAGCCGAAGGCCTGTGGCTTGGCCCCGAGCGCTAACGGTGAGAAGCCAACAGTCCGGCGACGGCCTCGTCAATGCGGTCACCTGTGGCCTGCTGATAGTATGTGAAGGCGGGCGACGGGTTGACCTCGAAACAGCACCAGCTGCCATCGGGTCTGAGCCTAAGGTCGATTCCCGCCAAAGCGAGCCCGCACCGCGTGGCTAGGGAAACACACCGCTCCGAGACCTCGCTGGGCACCTCCCGTCTCAGAATCTCGACCCCATATCCGTGCATGTACGCGTACCTGTAATCGTCCGCCTTGGAGACTATCTCGCACGAAAAGACCTTGCTCCCCACTACGTGAACGCGGTAGTCTGTGCCTGGGACATACTCCTGAAACTGCGTGGGGCAATTTGCGACGTCCGAGATGCGCTCGTCTTGCTCTTTCGTCAAACGCTTCACGATGCTCCTGACGCCGCTTATGGACTTGTAGACGATCTCGCCGTGGGTCTGCCAGAAGACACGAGCCGCGACCGGGTCCGTGGTGATGAGCGTCTCCGGAACGCTGAAACCTGCCGCCTTAATCAGCGACGCCTGATACGGCTTGGAGTTGTTCGAAGCCATATCGCTGGGCCGGTTCACGACCAGCGTCGAGGTCAGTTCCGTCCAGGAGTAGAGTATGTCACTCACGGTCGCTGCGTGTCCCCAGACCTGGCTCCCCTCTCCCGCGTCCCGTATCTCGGGTAGCTGCCTGAAATCATAGGGGCGCAGGAAGGTTGCCGTGACAGAACCGAGGTCAATAGTCTCCCCTCCATAGTGGAGCGCACCTGAGACCTCCGAGCCCGCTTCAATCTCGACCTCCGTGTTTGGCATCTCGGTCTGATCCACGAGGACGAACTTGGCATCCATCCTTCGAAGACATTTGAGGACCGCGAGGAGGGGGTCATCGGTCGGGACGCCTAGTAGGATTATCACGAGGATACGGCTCCCGATGAAGAAGGCATCGGAGGCCGATGTGAGAGATATGCTAGCACGGCTGTCGAGACTTCGTCTGACTCTAGGCTGGGCCAGCAGTTTGCGTTCACGAGAACCGAGTTGGAGAAGGAGGCCGACATCAGATTGACGCGCGCGTGCTGGGCCAGCTTGAGGGCGTGCTGGGCGTCCTGCGCGCTCACCTGTCCGAACGTCCTGTCACCGACCACAGTGACGACCTCTATCGGCTCGTTCAGGGCATCCGGTTTGTCCTTGGCGGCGGAACTCCTTCGCACGGTCTTGACCTGTATTCCGAGCTTGGCTGCGTTGAAAATCCATTGTTCTGAACGCCAGGCGGGCCCAGAGAGGGACATGGCGGAGGGACGGTTCAGCACGGGACAGTGGAGCCTGCTCAGCCAAGATAGAAGATAAGAGCTGATCTCGGATGCGACGTAGCTTCGATCGGCGCGCGCCACGCGGTCCAACTCGTGCTCCGTAACCCAAGGTAGACGCACCAATACTCCTTCGATTTCATCAAAGCGTACCTCCTGGCCGCCGACAACGGCCGTGGATCTGGCAATTTTGAAAGCAGGGATCTGGTCCCTCCAGCCCTCTCGCGAGAGGTCTCCGGGCGTCATAAGGCGGGCGCCATGTGGTGCCCATCGCTCAGCGAGTCCGGCCGCGGCCCTGTCGAGACGACTAGCTAGAATGACTAGAATTTTCTCTCTATCCACTGTCCCGACCTCGCGCAAGAGCTCCCAGATTCTCCAGCCCTCAGGAGGAGGCGGAGCCTCACGGGGTTCGGGTCTTTTCCTCAGCGAGCGGCTCTCTTTGTTCGAGGAGAACCGTCTGCATCTCTTGGAGTTCCGAGTTCTGAGTGGCGAGAATCTTCCAGAGGATGACTACCCCCATCCCGACAGACATCGCCGCTGGGTCCATGAGAATGGCGGGTGCTCCAAGGGTCAGGAATCCCACGCCCCCGTATCCAAAGAGCCGCTTGCTGTAGTCCTTTTGCCTGCTCTTGTGGTAGCGCCTCCCGCTCCCGAGGTAGAGCACTACAAGCCCGACGCCAATCCCAATCGTTCCGCTGAGCAGCAGGACCATGACCTGCCCGTAGTAGACGACGGGAACGCCCGTCGCGAGGACCGCGTTGACCAGAGGGACCGACCTGTCTGCCACGAAGAGGAGCAAGAGCGTCCCCGTCGTTGCGAGCAACCCGCAGATGGTCGCCACCTGGAAGAGCGTCCTCATTCCTCGGCCCCCTCCTTCTTCGCGCTCGCTGTATATTTCTTCTTGGCACCGGCCTTCTTCAGCGCCTCAGCATTCACCTGAGGCCTCTCGCTTTCGGTGATGAATGATCGGAGGGTGGCGAGGCTCTCCTCTATCTGGTCGATGCGACCGGCTATCGTGGGCAGTATCTGAGGGTCGATGTAGCCAGGGTAACCGGGGTTGATGCCGTCATCGAGTTTGACGTCGCCCAACTTGTTCTCAACGATTGGCTTCTCAGGAAGTTCAGCTTTGTACGAGCCCTTCCCCTCAGCTGTGAATTTGTCAAATTCCTTGTTCTCCTTGATTATCTTGACTATGAGTTCGGGGGATGCGTGGTAAAAGAAGGGGTCCACCGAAGGATTCACGTTGTTACCTTGACCGTCCTGCAGCTGATTGCCCACGACGATTCGTTGCCATTGAACTCCGAAGGGGAAGGTCCCAGTTTGAGGGTCGTTGTATCCCGAGAAGACTCCGTAGAAATCAGAACCTACCGCGATGAGGTTATCGTAATCCCCGATTGACCAATCTGGGACATACGGCGGGTCGGGAAGGCTCCCCTTGTCTTCCACGTCCGCCAGCAGGATGGTTTCCGGACTTGTGAAGTCTCCGTTGACAAAAATCACGAGCTGGTTTTTCCAACGATTCTCGCTCCCGTTGTTGTATAATTGCTGGAAAAACAGTCCAACGTCCCCCCTAGCGTTGACCGCCAGCGCCGGATGGATGGCCGATGTGACTGTGAACAGATCCGTCCCCCACGAGCCGTCTGCTCCGCTCTGGGAGGACCGTCGAAGGTGAAGCGTGTAGCTCTTTCCCATGCTCGCTCCGTCTCCCCAGCAGATGTAGACGGTGTCGTTTCCTGATGCGGTAACATTAGGGTCTACCGCCAATGCGAGATCAACTCCCCCTCTTTGAGACCCGAGCGGAGAACCAAATGGCGGCATCGTTGTTCCACTAGCCACCGACACCCCAGCGACTCCGTGGGAGTCCTTCAAAGCGGTGAACGTAGAAGCTCCACCGTCATCCCGGACAACAACCACGTCGCTGGTGTACGTTCCAGACGCGTTCAGAGTCCTCCATCCGAAGAAGCCGGCGTAGACGCTCAGTGCGAAGTAAAGACTATGGATCGCCGGGGTCCTGGAAGCGATTGCAGGTCTTATGGAGGGGGCATCCTGTCCTTCGGTTGCTCTCGCCTCTATTATGGTCGTCGCAAAGCCACTGGATGGGCGAGGCGACGTTGGATAGTGGTCGATCGCCGCGGTCTGCCCGTTCGCAGCGACAAGATCGTTATTACCCACAAGAACGGCGTCAAAGGTGTAGGGGAGCCATATCCCTCCTATAATCCCACCGCCGATGTAGACCAGCTCCTTCCTCGTTGTTACCTCCACCCATGGCTGGTCCCTTACAAAACCGCCGGACACGGTTTCGAGCGTAGACAATGTCTGCGTTGTGAAATCTGCCAGGTTGACCACGGACATCTCGTAATTGTCAAACCGGATGTAACCCACATAGAGCCCGTTAAGCCCAAAGCGCAACGACATGTCAAGCGAGCAGCTCTCGGTTGGATTCATTCCGGAGACACCTCCGGGCAGACATGCGTTCAGGGTCCAAGTTGAACCCCCGTCGAGGGAGTAGAAGAATGGAATGTTGTCGGAGTTCTGAGGGTCCGCCGTACTCGTGCAGCCTGCGCAGATGTAATCATTGTTGCTGGGGCTTACGGTGATGCTTGGTTCGCCGTCGTCGTTTGTCTCGTTGCTCATGCTCTTTGGAATGATGTCGACTACCGGGTCAACCTCGTAGGTAATCACCATACCACTTCACCAGCTTCTCCCGATCATCGCGCGTATCGCCTCGATTTCGTCTGTGGGATGAAAATCGTCAGAATCGAGGGCCGTAAAAGCAGGAATCCCATACAGGGGGCCTTTCCTTTCTGTTTGGTTTCTCTGGAGTAGCCAGATGCCCTCCTGACCTTTATGAAATCTCGGCATTCGCCAACGGGGTTCGGCGCTCGAGGAGAACAAGACTTTGATCGTCTTCAACGAGTATTGACCCTTTTCAACCGAATCAATTTGGATGACGGCAAACTGCAGACCTTCTCGCGATGTCGGCGGTATCTCGGACAATTCAGTTGCCGGGACGATATCGGAGACTTTTCCTGTCACTATGACGTTCGCAAGAGCAATACGATAGAGAACCCGGTTGCTTCCGAGTCTTTCAAGGGATTCCAATATCTCGTCCTTCGCCGCGAACTCGGAATCTTCGGGAATCCTGGCGACCTCAATGAGAGCGACGGATTGCCCGTACAGCCAGCTCTTTGCGAAGAAGACCTGTGGCTTGCCGACATCATCATCGCTGATGCTCTTGGCTTTCAGCAAAACATCCTGTCCGTCCAGTTTCATCCCATTTCCTCGGAGATAGTAGACCGTGTCCACGTGTACTACCGCCGTATCCTCGCTAGTGTTGGCTGGGACGAGCCCCTTGTTGTGAGGATGCGTTATCGTGCCCTTGAAGACGATAGTAGATTTCTTCAAGAGGTCATCTAGTCCCGATGATTCAGTTTCGCTCAATTCAGAAGTCGCCCTCCGCAGCTACTGCGCCTCTTGTGAAGCAGGATCGTGACCTCTCCTCGGGCGTGAGCTCTTGCTTCACCGACGCGGCTTGGCATGTCTCTTGCACCTCGATCAGCGCTCTCTTTTCGTCTGCCGGAAGCGAACGAAGGTTGGTTGACTTGGCCTTGACCTGCCCTTTGAACATATGCCACCATCCCTTCGAGCCTGCGAACCCTTCTAATGCCCAGGGGAGCAATCAAGCATAGGAAAAGCATAGAGATTCGGATATAAACTTCCGCCTTGTTCCGACCATCGACGGATATGGTAGATTCGCGATGCTTATGGCATATTTTTCCATGTTCTCTCGTACGAAGATAAGAGTTTTGTAATTCTGATATATAAAATGAACCAGGAGGGAGGCGTGCGTGGAATCAAACCTGCCATAAATGCGGCTACTTTTGACTCATAGTCTTGTCCGAACTAGGTAGCTCTCAGGGCGGCGCGATGGTCGGCAGGTATGGGAACAACGTGTATGACAGCACCATTAGGATGACTCCCCCGACGAGCAGCCCCTGACCCATGTGCCTGGACACGTGCCCCCAGTACAGGATGGCTCCCAGGGGAATCAGTAGGATGCCGGCGTAGAAGGCGATCAGGGTGGCTGCTACGTCGATGCCGGTTACCGCGACGTGGAACTCGGCGGCGAACTGCTGCGCGTATCCTCCCACAGCTGGGCCGAAGTTGGTGAGCGCTTGTGAGCTCGAACTGGATATCGAAGCGGATACTGAAGTGGATGCCGAAGTAGCGTTTAGACTCATCGGCTGAACAATTCGGCGGGACTAATAAGCGGCAATATCGCGATGGATTCGAGCTACTTCTTCATTCCGCCCGGCACCCGATTGCTCCTCTCGTAACCGTCTTGAGCTGCTAGTCCAGGAACGCCACGTGACAGGCGCTCCGGCAACCCTAGATGCCCCGGGTCTCGTTTCCTGTTCCCCTCGTCAGCAGCAAGGCGCCAAGCAGCTTATCGGTCTCGAGCGTTGCGACCCCCACCACGCTGTCGGCACCTCCGTAGTAACAGAATATCCTCCCGTCCATCTCGACCGTCCCGCACGGGAACACGACGTTCTTGACCATCCCCTCCCTCTCGTAGGCTTCTTCCGGCTCGAATATCGGCTCGTCAGTCCTCGACACCACTTCGAGGGGATTCTCGAGGCTCAGGAGGACCGCGCCTACCCTGTAGACCGATGCTTCGTCCACACCATGGTACAGTAGGATCCACCCATTCTCGGTCTTGATGGGAGGCGAAGACAGTCCGACCTTCACGCAGTCCCAGGACCCCTTCCTTGGTCTGATCCACTGGTTCTCCTCGACTGGGGTCTTGAAGTCGAGGGTCCGCACCAGGGCATAGTCGATGTTTGGGTTTATCCGGTGTATGAGGAGGAACCTCTCTTCACCGGTGACGGGGTCCTTGACCTTCTCGGGGAAGACGCAGGCGTCCTTGTCGTCGACCCCAGGCGGAGATATCCGGATGGGCGTCGACCAGTTCCACCTCTTCGCGAGGAAGTCGTCGACCTTAATCGATGAGAGCGCGACACCCGGCGGGGTCTTCGCATCGAATGCCGTGTAGCACATGAAGATCCTGTCCTCAATCAATGTCAATCGTGGGTCTTCGCAACCAGAGAACCCGGGCTGCTGCTTCTGTTCGAAGGGCTCCCTCGGGACGTAGATCGGCTCCGGGTCGCGATAGTCGATGTGGATTCCGTCCTTGGACCACGCGTACCCGAGGACCGAGGTGTCGTCCTCGGACATCGCCCGGTACACGATGTGGACCCGGTCGCCCAGGCGGATCGCCGCGGGGTTGAACACCGCCTTCTTCTCCCATGCGCGCTCGGGGACAAGTATCGGGTTCTCCCTGGCGCGCTCGAACTTCGGCTTCGAGGTCTGCTGGAGGAGCCCGACCAGGAGCGACTTTAGGTCGACGTGCGCCGCGCAGCAGGTCGTGTCGGCGGCACCGTAGTAGAGGTGGAGCCCGTCCTTGAGGGTCAAGGCCCCTGAGGGAAACACGACGTTCGCCACCTGCCCGAACTTCTCGTAGTACTCCTCCGGAACGAGGAGAGGGTACTTCGTCCTGGCGACGACCTTCGAGGGATTCTCCAGGTCCAGGAGCACGGCCTCGACGGTGAAGAGCCTTCTGTTCTCGTTGAAGTAGTTCTGTATGTAGGAGTAGAAGAGCAGCCAGCCGAGCTCCGTCTTGACGGGCGGAGCCCCCACCTCGATATGGTCTTCCGGGCTCCGAAGGAGAGGCAGGGAGGCCTTCTCCAGGTCCCTGTACCATCCGTCCCAGTAAGTCGGGTTCCACAGGTCCTCGACTTTCTCGAAGGAGGCCACGCAGATGTGGGCGGGGGGCTTGTCCGTGTGCACGGTGAGCACGGCCCAAGCCTTGCCGCCTATCCTCTCGGGGAAGAGCGCCATCCCCTTGGCGTTGAACGGCGTGACCAGGCTCCTCTTCTCGACCTTCTCGAGGTCCTTCGTCACTGCCACGCCGACCCTTATGTCGTCCGCGGTCGGAGGATACTTCGACAGCGCCGTGTAGAAGACGAAGTACGTACCATCGAGGCAGGTGACCCGCGGGTCCTCGCAGCCGAACGCATCCCAGTCTTCCTGAGGAGAGAGGAAGAGCCGCCTGTCGTGGAACCGCAGGCCGTCTTCGCTGACGGCCACGCCTATGCTGGAGACCCGCTGGAAGCCCTTGTTCGGCGCCTGGTAGTGGGGGGGAGATAGGGCGCGATAGAGCAGGTAGACCCTGCCGTCGTTGCCCCTCACCGGACACCCGTTGAACACGGCTTCGGCTTCCCACGGGTGGGAGCGCACCGGCTTGAGGATGGGATTCTCATCGATGCGGTTTACCAGCAATCTCTCTCGACTCGGCGCTCAATGTCAGTTCTCGTTCGTCAATTCCCTAAGGAATTCATCAAGACTCGTGTGTGCCACGCGGACCTTGGTGTCGTTGGCACCATAGTACACCATGAGTCTGTCGTCCTTCACGACCGCGCCGCAGGCGTAGACGATGTTCAGCTTCACGCCCTCGAGGTTGTCCCAGGGGGTTATAATGGGCTGCTTGGCCCTGCAGAGGATGGTCGTCGGGTTTTCGAGGTCGAGCAGCATCGCGCCGATGCAGTACCCACCCTGGAGACCCTTGGGCAGAGCGTGATAGAAGACGAGCCAGCCGCGTTCAGTCCTGATCGGTGGAGGGCCCACCCCTCTCACCCAGCCCTCCCAGCCGCTTGCCCAGCCCTCGCTGGGGCCGCCGTTGGTATAGCTCCTTACGAGCGACTCTTCCCCGAACTCGAGGTCGTCGAAGTAGTCAATCAGTATCTTCGGAGTGATGCTGTGAAGCAGCGCGTACCTGCCGTTGAGTTTCTCCGGGAACAGGACCCAGTTCTTGTGCATCTCGGCGCGCGGTGAGATGGTCCTGACCTTAGCGTGGTCCCATTTCTTGTTAAGGAAGTCGTCTACGGTTATGGAGGTGATACCGACGCCGAGCCCGTTGGCGTCGCAGACAGTGTACGTTATGTGGACCTTGTCCTCTATGCGCACGATTCTCGGGTCCTCTATCCCTCCCGTCGACCCGCCCGAAGCGAATGAGTAGCGTGAGGGACGCACGAGGTTGTACTGGCATACGGGGGCGTCCAGCCTCTCGTCTATGTGCAGGCCGTCGCGGCTGTTGGCGTAGCCGAAGCGCGAGATGTTGTCGGCCCCGATTGCGCGATAGAGCAGGTGCACCTTGTCCTCTATCACGACCGCTCCCGCGTTGAAGGTCTGGAGGCACTCAAAGTCCCGGTCTCTTCTCGGGTCGATGAGGGGGCTCGTCTCCCATGCGACACGTCTTTGAGGGGTCTCGGACGGCACCGAGGATGGCGAGGAACTGTCCAAGACAACAGGCGAGGTGAGAGGTATTACCTTGTCTACCTTGGTGCAGACACTCATCAGGACCATCTCTTTAAGGCTCTTTGGACATATAAGGCTGCTGACGCTCGTAAAAGTAAGAAAGGCTAGGAACTGGATTCTAGAAGATTGCGGCTGCTGTTCCCGCGTCGGCAGAATCTCTCTGCCATCACCAGAGGTCGTGAGGATTTCGTATGATTACGATTCTCTGTGGCCCGACCCGGCAATCCTCAGGGTCGATGCCTCGAAGTCGAGTCAGAGAGACAAGTCCCGAGTTGCAACAGGCGACGGATAAGTCCCGAAGACGCAACAGAACCGGCTAAATAAGGCAGCAGCCTCGGAGAGAGCCATGGTAGACACCACGAGGGTCTCGAAGGTCATCAACGCTCCCCTGCGCTACGCGTACGGATGGTGCACCGATTTCCGCGAGGACGATTCGAAGCTTACGGGTTCCAGCGCCCAGAGGAGGATAGTCGAGAAAACGAAGAAGCGGGCGGTCTACGTCATGATTTACGAGGGCGCGGACGGCAAGGAGAAGGTGGCCGTGAGCCACGTCACGCTGAAGCCACCGAACGCATGGTCCCTCGAGCAGTTCGGCGAAGAGGACTACGAGACCGGGGAGTACCGGCTCAAGAGCCTCGGCAAGAACAAGACGAGGATCGACATGGTCTTCAAGGAGACCTGGAAGGACATCGCGAAGATACCTACGATAAAGGAGCAGACCGACAGCACCAACAAGTCGTGGGACCAATTCATAGCCGCGCTCGAAAAAGACTACGAGGCAGAGTCCAGGTAACATTCACCGAGGCGCGATATTCGGCAACGCAGAGGACGACGTGTACAAGAGGATCATCAGGATGATTCCTCCAGATGGACCTGCGCTGCGAACTGCTGCGCGTGGAAACCAATCGCCGGCGAACCCGCCGAAGAAGGAGATGAGGGCGAGGTCCCGTTCGCTGATCCTGTCGTAGCCGATCAAGGCGGATGTCTCGTCGGCGCCCATGGCGCAGATGCCTATGGCTGTGGCGACGAGCAGTCCCTCTTCGAATAGCCGCGGCGGTATTACGGAGGACAGGTCGACGGGAAGCATCTGAGTCAGCTCCTAGCGGACCTTCGGGACGGGGAGACCGCCCTCGGTCATTTCGATCCGACATTCCGGACACACGAGCTTCTTGAAGTATCTTCCGACCTTCTTCTTGGGGCACCTGTCGCAGTAGAGCTTGCGGCACCCTGGGCACTGCCAGGGAGAGGAGTTGCGGAAGCCGCCGACCTCCCTGTTGCACTGGAAGCAGAAGCCGCGGACCAATCCAAGAATTGTATGTTGAAGGGAGATTTAACCGCCAACAGGGATCTCGAAGAACCTAAAGGGCTAACGTGAGTGCTTATACTATCGGGTTAATTGCAACATTGAAAGGCACTCAAGAGGCATCAGAACCCAAGACATTAATTCTGTATTTCCACCCTACACGCAAGGATGAGTCTCCCGCCCTAAAGGAGAGACGAGCATAGGAATTACCTGAGCTCGAAAAACGCGGCCTGAGTGTCTGGGTATCTCCGCGGAAGGCGAGCCAACGATCCGAAGAGAAAGACATCACGATCTTTGACTTTCCAGTGAATGCCGTCTCGGTAATGCGAGAGGGTGAACAAGCGAATGTCTGCTGAACACGCAGACGAACAAGCGAAATCGCGAAGAAAAAGCGAACTCGGACACCTTCGACCGCGGCCCACCGAGACCGGATCCTGCTCGACAGAATCCCCGGGGAGCCGCTCGCGCCCCGTCTGTCGTTTTGACACTTTGTGCCACTTTCTATAAAGCCGAGGGTCACCGGCGGCACCGACGCTAAGGAAAGAAGCCGTACCGTGCATGATGTTTATGAGACGGATGGGCCACTCAGGAGGCGATGGATGATTCAGTCGCCACGGTCGCCGAACTGAAGCAAATCGTCAAGAATTTTTCTGATGTCCGAGACTGGGATAGATTCCACGGAGCTAAGGATCTCGCAATTGGGATTGTCACGGAGGCATCAGAACTGCTACAGGAATTCAGGTTCAAGTCAGACGCCGAAGTGAAAGCAATGCTCGAAGATTCCTCAATGGCGGAGAAGATTGGGGATGAAATCGCTGATACATTGTATTTCCTGCTCCAATTATCGCGAAAGTATAATATTGATTTGACTAAGGAACTTCAGCGCAAGATGGAGAAGAACGCAGCCAAATATCCTCTTGAGAAATCGCGTGGTTCCAATAAGAGGTACAGCGAGCTCAAATGAGACTCTATTCGGGTACCTCGCAACAGTTCGTCGAGGACAACTTCCAGAATCAGATTGCTGAGAAGCTCAAGCTGGCTTTTTTCGAGAGGTTCAGATTCAACCCATCCCCGTCCGAAGTGGGTTCCTGGAGGAATTCTCTGCGAGCAATGTCGTCAGTCATGGAGCACTCCAAGCTGACGGACCAAGGGGTCATCTTGGAGTACCAGCTTCCTCTTAGCTCCCGAAGACTTGATTGCATCCTATGTGGAGAGGACACGAAGTCGGCCGACAACGCCGTGATCGTAGAGCTGAAGCAGTGGGAGAAATGCGAAGATTCGATTGGGGAACGGGAAGTCAGCACGTGGGTCGGAGGAGGCAAGCGGGATGTCCTGCACCCTTCGGTCCAAGTGGGGCAGTACAAGCACTATCTGCAGGATGCGCACACAGCGTTCTATGAGGGAAGCAACCCCATTGAGTTGAATGCTTGTTCCTACCTACACAACTACAACTTCTACAAGGAAGACGTTCTCTTCTCTCCCAAGTTCGGAGAAATCATTCGCGAATGCCCCGTCTTCACCGCGGACGACGTCAAGAGCCTCAGCTCCTATCTGAAGGATAGACTTGATGGGGGAAAAGGGCAAAAGGTCCTCGGAAGGGTCGAGGAGAGTAAGTATCGGCCAAGCAGGAAGTTGATGGATCACGTAGGGCAGATGATAAAGGGCAACAGCGAGTACGTCCTGCTGGACGACCAACTCGTCGTCTACGATAGGATTGCCTCCCTCGCCAAGCAGTCCTTCCATGACAAACAGAAGGCTGCAGTCATAGTCGAGGGAGGGCCTGGGACAGGAAAGTCTGTCATCGCGATAAACCTGATGGCCGACCTCTCATTGGCGGGCTACAATGCCCAATATGCGACCGGCTCGAGGGCATTCACTGAGACTCTTCGTAAGAAGACCGGGTCGAGGGCAGCGGTCCAGTTCAAGTACTTCAATAGTTACTCCGCTGCTCAGGACAATGAAATCGATGTCCTGATTGCGGACGAGTCGCACAGAATCAGGATTACGAGCAACAACAGGTACACCCCGCGTGTGGACAGGAAGGACACGCCACAGATTGAGGAGCTAATCACGGCTTCGAAGGTGGCTGTGTTCTTCATAGACGACAAGCAGGTAGTAAGGCCTGACGAGATAGGGTCCGTCCAGTATATCCGAAACTATGCGGAAAAGCGGGGTTGCAAGGTCTTCCAATACAAGCTCGAAGCTCAGTTCAGGTGCGGCGGCTCGGATGGCTTCGTAAACTGGATCAACAACACGCTGGGCGTTGAAAGGACCGCCAACGTACTCTGGCAGGCAAACGAGAACTTCGATTTCAGAATCATGGAAAGTCCCGAGGAATTAGAGACAGCCATCAGGAGTAAGGTGCGGGATGGTAATACTGGCCGTATTACGGCGGGTTTCTGCTGGAAGTGGTCTGATCCGAATGATGATGGAACCCTCAGAAATGATGTAATCGTCGGAGATTACAAGCGTCCATGGAATGCGAAGCCCGACGCAAGGCATCTTGCAGCGGGAATTCCAAAGTCGACTCTATGGGCAAGCGACCCAAACGGCATTGACCAGATAGGATGCATCTACACAGCCCAAGGCTTCGAGTTCGATTATGCAGGAGTTATAATCGGCGAGGACCTGGCTTACAACTTCAGCTCCCAGTCTTGGGAGGGTCACCTCGATAAATCGGCAGACAAGACAGTCAAGCGTTCCGTAGAGGATTTTGTCCCTCTCGTGAAGAACACCTACCGGGTCTTGCTGAGTCGGGGACTGAAGGGGTGTTACGTCTATTTCATGAATAAAGATACTGAGAATTTCGTCAGGTCAAGGATAGAAGAAAGGGGCAGCGGATAGCCACGATGCGCGGCTTCAGGTAGTTCAAAGAGCCTGTTCAGGCATGAATCCGAGCCGGGCTGCCACCAAAGTAGGCTCTTGTGTCTTCAGCTGTTTTCATTCGAAAAACGTTATAACCATCACACCTTGGAAGGGCTCCGAAAGCAGGAATAAGTTATGCCGAAGTTTAAGACAACAGCAGAAGCGCTCAAGATCGTCAGTAATCAGGACCAGATCAGGAATCTGGGGATTATTGCGCACGTAGATCACGGGAAGACTACCACTTCAGACTCTTTGCTCGCGGCCACCGGCATGCTCTCCCCTTCGGTAGCCGGGCAGGCTTTGGCCCTGGACTACATGGAGCTGGAGCAGTCGAGGCAGATGACCATCAAGGCGGCCAACGTCACGCTGTACTATGAGCCGGAAGGTAAGCCGTATGTCATCAACCTCATAGACACGCCCGGGCACATTGACTTTACGGGGAAGGTAACTCGCAGTTTAAGGGCCGTAGACGGTGCAATCGTCGTAGTAGACAGTGTTGAGGGTATCATGACGCAGACTGAGACTGTTTGCCGTCAAGCGCTGGAAGAACGGGTCCGTCCGCTTCTATACATCAATAAAATCGACCGTTTAATCAAAGAGCTCCGTTTAAGCCCCGAAAAGATGCAGGAGTGGCTATTTGGCATCGTTAAGGACTTCAACCGCCTCATCGAGACCTACGCGGAGCCGGAGTACAAGAAAAAGTGGCAGGTGACGGTGGCTGACGGGCAGGTAGCGTTCGGCTCCTCGAAGGACAAGTGGGGCTTCAACGCCGTCCTTGCGAAGAAGGAGGGCATGTCGTTCAAGGACATCATCGACGCTTACCAGACGATAGGACCGCAGGAGCTGGGCAAGAGGCTCCCGCTGCACGAGGCGCTGCTCGGCATGGTGGTGATCCACCTCCCTGCGCCGCACGTCGCGCAGGCCTATCGCATCCCCAAGATCTGGCAGGGCGACCTCACCAGCGACGTCGGCAAGGCACTGCTAAAGTGCGACCAGGACGGCCCGATGGTCATGATGGTCACGACGGTGGTTGTTGACCCGGCCGCTGGTTTGGTGGCCGTGGGCAGGCTATTCTCGGGCAGCGTCAGCAATGGCGACCCCATCTACCTCGTCAACTCGAAGAAGGAGGGCAAGATCCAGTCCGTGCAGCTATTCATGGGCTTCCAGCGTGAGATAGTCGACACTCTCCCGGCGGGCAACATCCCCGCTCTTCTCGGCCTCGACGCCAGGTCGGGCGAGACCATATCGGCGCTCAAGGACATCGTCCCGTTCGAGTCGATACACTACGTCAGCGAGCCTGTGGTGACCACGGCGGTCGAGGCCAAGCACCCCAGGGACCTGCCGAAGCTCGTGGAGGCCATGCGCAGGCTGAACATCGAGGACCCTAACCTAATCATCACGATTAACCAGGAGTCGGGCGAGACGCTGATGGCCGGGATGGGCGTGCTCCACCTCGAGATAGCCACGACGATGATCCAGCAGCAGGGCCTCGAGATCATCACTTCGCCCCCCATCATCAACTACAGGGAGGCGGTCAGGGCGTCGGCGGGCCCGATAATGTCGCGCTCCCCGAACAGGCATAACAAGATATTCATCAAGGTCGAGCCGCTCGACCCGCACATCGTGGACCTCATCAGGCTGGGTCACCTCAACGAGCTGACGGACAAGAAGGGCATCCAGAAGACCCTGAGGGACAACGGCTGGAGCTCGGACGACGCGAAGTCGGTGGTCGGCATCGACCCCGCCGGCAACATGCTCACGGAGGAGACCAAGGGAGTCCAGTATCTCGCCGAGTCGATGGCCTCCATCAGGGCCGGCTGGGAGGACGTCATGAAGAACGGGCCTCTGGCCTACGAGATCGTCAGGGGAGTCAAGGTCACGCTGACCCACTACGTGCCGCACGAGGACCCGGCGCACAGGACCTACGCGCAGCTCATGCCGGCGACGAGGAGGGCCGTGCTCGGGGCGATGATGCTTGCGAACCCCACGCTGCTCGAGCCGATACTCGCGATAGAGGTCAAGGGGCCGGCCGAGCTCATCGGGGCCATCACGGGCGTCATCAGCTCCAAGAGGGGCAAGCTCATCAACGTCGAGCAGAGGGAGGTCGTGACTATCATCCAGGGCGAGATACCAGCGGCCGAGACCTTCGACCTTTCGCAGGTCATGAGGGGGGCCACGGCAGGGAAGGCGACGTGGAACACCAGCTTCAAGACCTGGGCGTCGGTGCCGACGAACATGCTGCTACCGCTGGTCATTGAGACCAGGAAGAGGAAGGGCCTCTCGGCGGAGCCGCCGACCCCAGCAGAGTTCATCGACAAAGAGTAGGCTGGCGGAGACCGTCGGGGCTCTGCTTCAGTCGACTCCAGGCAGGGTTTAATTACATCCAGAGGTCTCGGAGCGAACAAGATGGAAACGGGTCTTGAGAAAGAATTGAACCTCATCCGAAGACGACTCGATTCGATCGAAGAGGTACTCTCAGAGGAGATGTCAGATGGTGACAAGAAGGCATACGCTGAGGCAATCAAGGAACACAGGGAAGGCAAGTCTGTCCCGTTCGTCAGGCCAAGCAAGCGTTGAAGGTCTTCCTGTCGAGCAGAGCCAGGAAGGTACTCGACGATTCTCCTACCGAGCTGAAATGAAGGCTCGAGGCGAGGATTGAGGAGTTGATTGAATCGCCCTATCCGACGGGGTGCAAGAAGCTGAAAGGAGCGCCAAATTCGTACAGGCTCAGGGTGGGCGATTACCGAATCCTCTACACAATCATCGACGACAAGGCTATTCTAGTCTTCAAGATATCCAATCGGGGATCCGCCTATGAATAGTGTCCGGGGCGCCGAGCGTCTCAGAGTTCATAGACAAGGAGTAGCCGACTGGAAAACAGAAGAGAGCAGGACTCTCTCTTCTCTCTGAATCCTTTCCGATGATGGTGGTATCGCTCTCAAAGGCTCTGTGAAGTCTTCGGTTGATGCAATTCTATGATGCCTGTCTCTCCGGCTCCAAAAGCACGCCGTTACTTGACACCTCTGTTTCGGTACATGTGTTGCGGTTGAAGCAGCACGGCCTTCGCATTCCGGCCTCGAGCTTGGAGCGCGCGACCTCAATCCTCTTCTTGCGCGTTTCTAGATTTTTTGTTGAGTGTATCCAGCGAATCCAGTCCCAGTGTGCCAAAGGAGTCGTATCATCCCATGTCTTATTTGCCTTTTCGCTCTGTTTGAGAGCTTTCTTCAAGTCTTCTGGCACCTCCGGTTCGGGCCATTCTTGAGAGACCTCGACGTCGAGAGTTATGGTATCACCTGCATTTACTTTGGCAGCTTTGAGCATGTCTTTCTCCACATTCAACCAGTGGCCTTTGCTACCGTCGGGTTCAAGCGGAGCTTTAAAGTGAAATCCGTTTATCGTTCCTTCAACCAGTACCGGGCCCCGTGATGGGAGCTTTGCGCTTGCACTTTTGGGCAGTCTGAGAAGAGTCAATGAGCCAATTCTTAGCAGTTTTGCACTAATGCTTACTCTGTTATTTTCTCCTATCATAGCCTATCTGTCTCCTTAGAGTTTTTGGTAATTTTTGACCCTATGAAGTTGTCGATTGGAGGTTCGAATATGATATCATATCATATTGCAACTTCTTCATGTGGTATCATATTTCGCTAATCAACCGGAGACTTCACAGAACCGACGCACGCCATGCAGAACGTCATATGTTGTAGATGGGCAGATGCTAGAGGGAGAGGGAGCACTCTCGCCGGAGTCTCTGAACCCAGCAGAGTTCATCGACAAGGAGCGATATCCCGTCACGGAAGACGGGCTCCCGCGGCGTTCTTACACTCCTGCGCGTATCGCTTATATTATTCGGCCGGATGTTGCGCTGTGACTCGAATGGGAGAATCGGACGAGGAGATACTCAGGAAGATACAGGAGCTCAGACGCGACCCCGCGAAGTGGGACGCCTACATCGCTTCAAGAGCAGACAAGGTGCTGGACAATTGGCCGGGAAGAGCGACGAGGAAGCACAGAAAGAGCTCTTCGAGATCCTCCTGAAGCTCAGGGGGACCGTCGTGCGGCGGGCTATAGTCGCCTGGGAGAGAAGCCAGGAAACATTCGGAGACGAAGTCCTCGCGTTGAACGACATAGATGAAGCCTTGCGCAACAACCGCACTCAGTAAGTTCATCGACAAGGAGCGGGTGGAAAGCGGAGACCGGAGATGTCTCTTCGGCCCGTCTCAGATGTAATCAGACCCGGAAGGATTTCCTTAAGTAGAATTCTGGAATGTTACCGCGAAAATGCCGATGAAGTTCAGCGTGAAGATATTCAAGGGAGAGAAATTCTTCGTGGCGCAGGTTCCTGAACTCGGCACAACGACGCAAGGTAAGACGAGGGAGGAAGCGAGAAAGAACCTGCGGGAGGCAATGCAGGTGCATCTGGAGGCGGTGGCCGACTACGCAATGGAGCACGGAAAAGTCGCCATAGAAGAAGGACAGTGAACCCCGCATAGAAGTTGTCGCGTTGGCTCGGCTGCCGGTCATCTCCGGGAAGGAACTGATCAAGATCCACGCACCCATATCACACCCCCTACCGCTTCAGAACTTTGCGGCCAACCAAGCATGAACGTCGGGGATTCTCCCAACGAAGAGGGTTAGGTGCCCTTCATTCTTCTCCAGGTGGGCCTCGGCTCGAGGGATACGAGTAGCAAACCACTCTCCATGTGAGAAGGGTACGAACTTGTCGTGTTCACCGTGCCAGACCTGAACGGGAATCTTGATCGAGGCAGGGTCGAAGCCCCACGGCTGCGAGATGGCGAGGCTATCATCACACGCTCCCCTTATTCCGGTCCTGTACGCTTCATGCATTGTGTCGTGCATCCACCCCGCCAATTCATCCGAGGAGAGAGCTATCCTGTCCTCTTCAGATAGCAGGGTTGCGAAGATTCGGGCGAGCTCGAGAGGGGAAGCCTTCGAGATCGAGTCAGCGTCCCGACGGCTCTTCAGTTCCCATTCGGCCTCGTTGTCGAGCATTAGCTTGAAATCCTCCACGTTTAACTCGCCCATCCCGGCGAACCAATCGATGCCCTCGGCAGGATATGGTGCGCACCCCGCTAGGCTGGCGGCGGCTACGACTCGCTGGGGGAGGGCTGCGGCGCAGGCGAGGGCGGGGGCTCCTCCGCCAGAGTGACCCCATACCGCGAATCTATCCAGCCCTAAGCTGTCTGCGATGGCCGCCACGTCGGCGGCGTCGTCAAGCATCCTTCGCCCCTGAACAGGGGTCGAATTTCCGTATCCGGGTCGGTTGTAACTGATAAGCCGAATGTGACGGCGCGCGGCATCAGCGGCGTGTGGACGATAGAGGAGCCTTGAAGATGGGGTGCCGTACAGGGCGAAGATGGGCAATCCATCCGGGTCTCCCGCTTCAGAGACCTCCAGCATCCGGCCGGAAGACAGGCGCACAGCGAGCTCCTTGACCATGCGACAAGTCGAGATGCGAAGGCATTACATGAACCTTGCCGGCACGAGTGAACAAGACTTCTCTTCCGTCGAGACAATTACCTGACGTCTCTAATCGAAAGGGATTTCCTTACAACGAGACAGTCCAGGAACACAAGAAAGGGAAACCGGTCCGCTAAGAATGAGGCGGGGCGCCGACTCCGTCAGATTTCATCGACAAGGAGTAATAAGCCCAGCCCTTCGGGCGGTAGATTCATCGCCGGCGCTCTCGTGGTCCTCGTGCAGAACAACGGCGGAAAGGGTGACCCCGACCAGTTGGGGAGCCCCGGATGGCAGATCCATCCGAGCCTGGCGCCCCAGGTGGGCGACCTTGTCCTCCAGAAGTCGACCTCCGACGCGTTCCACCTGACCCCGCTGCAGAAGGAGCTCACGCGACGCGGCATCAAGCGTCTTGTGCTCGCCGGGATGCAATCCGAGTACTGCGTGGACACTACCTGCTGCCGCGCATCGGCCCTCGGCTATGATGTCACGCTGGTGAGCGACGGACTCAGCATCTATGACACCGACAAGCTGCCGGCCGCCGAAGTGATAGCGAGCCAGAATGCGAGCCTTAGCGCTGTCGCCGGGGTGGTCGCATCCAGTGCTGTCGACTTCCAGCAGGGATTGAGGTAGAGAAGGGAGTACGCGTAGTAACCGAACCCAGCGGAGTTCGTCGACAAAGAGCAACTATGCGAATCTCGCAGGGTCCAACGGTCCACTATCCGCGAGACCCGGCTCGGCGACTCTTGCCGCCGTCAGTAGCTGAGGAGTATCTTCCGAGCGAATCTCTGATCACTGAGATCATGCTCGGAGCCACGAAGAGCTCGAACGGAAGCAGATACCTTACGCCCTTCGCCTTCGCTATCGTTCGGGGGCCGTTCTCCTCTCGGTAGCTGGCGAGGAAGGAGTCAGCGACAAGCTTCATTCCTTCCTCCTTTACCGCACTCCTCCCCGAGAAGTAGAGGAATTCGGCGAGGTCCCACGCTGGGTCACCGTTCTCCACGGTCTGCTCGAGGTCGAACAGATTGATCTCGTCCTCGCATACGATTACATTCTCCGCCTTGGTGTCTCCGTATACGAGACCGGCCTTGTGCAGCTTGGCCAGTGTCTTGGCGTACCTTTCGACATACTTCGTATCAGCGCCTTTCCCGCTCGTAATTTTCCCGACGAACTTAGACAAAGGGACCCCCTTGACGTACTTTGTGACCAGGATTTTTTGATCCGGTGCGATACCGACTATGCTGTGAGTCGCTATTCCAAGTTTGCGCACCCGAAAGACGCCTTCGTACTCCCGCTGGAGACTTGCATAGGGAGTCATCTTGAATTTCTTGCCGGTGAGCGCCAACAGGTTGAGGAGCGCCCACTTCACAGACTTGAGGTCGGGGAAGCTCTTGAGGATGTATTCCACTCGTTTTCCATGGTTCGAAATCTCGAGAAGCTGAGTCGCATTGTATGCTGCTCCCTTGTTCCTTTGTTTGAAGGCATAGTCCCCATGGAACCCAGACATTCGCGCGAGTTCTTCGACCATCTTGCTCGCGTCGTCAAAGACGACCCCTTCCTGGAGTCGGAGAAGTTTCTTTGGACGTCTGAACTCGACGGGGGACTCGACAGACCCTTTCTTGCTCCTTCTCCGAGCGCGAGCTCTGCTACCGACCACTCCGGCCCCAGCCAGGACATCGTGGCCCCTGGCCACGGACTGGGCAGTCCCCTCCTTCGCAGGCGAGAGGAGTGTGACAATCTTGGATAGTACGTTCGTGGGGACCTCTCCGGGTAGAATCCTGACTGATTCATCGGTACTCTCGACAATCCCCGCTATAGCAAGAGATTCTGCAGCCTCACGAAAACCACGGATTGTGAAATCCAAGTTCCGCCTCCCATTGGCCGAAGTGTAGGTGTCGGCAAGGGGGCGGGTCACGTCCGGGTAGGCGACCGTCCTTTTTTGCAGCCGGTCGTAGAGAAAGTACTCATAGGGAATAATCAAGCTTGAAGAAAAGCCGCCGTACTCGGACTGGATTTCTGTCAGCCCTTCGGCTATCACTTTCCGTTTGTATTCGAGCTCCATTCTTCGAAGAAGCTCAGCGCCGATTATGGGTTCGTAGATGTTCAGAAACCTACCCGCGACAAAATCCTTGGATGATTTGTTCGCCTCTTCGCGCAGGACTTCCTCGTCAACGATCAGCGCTGATACCCTGAGAGATTCCTGGACTTCCGCCGGCTTCACTCCCTCCTTCAAGTCCTTCGCGACGATGATCACGTTGTAATCCGAGTCTTTTCTAGCATGACCCGCGACTCGGGAGCCGTACACACAAACGCCGACGAGGTCCTCTTTCTTTACCAAAGTTTCGGCAACCCTGCGGATGATGGATTTCTCCTTGGCACTGAGCCTGCTCTTCAAGGTTTCACAAACATTCTATCATTTCGATGTTCCTGGCGTATAAATAGCAGACAAGGGCGCAATTCATCTGTCGGGAGGGTTTTGATTCAGGGGCTCCGCTTTAGGCAAACACCACACAGATCTGATGTGATAAAGGAGCTGGAAGGGAGCGGGGTAAAGACTATCGACCTCGACGTCTGCCCGGCGCCAGGAATGCAGATGGACCCGAACCTGCTCGTGGCGAAGATTGTCGCCGCCAACATGCGCGACAGGTTCCGGGAGATTGGACTGGACCTCCGGCCGTTCGATGACTCGAGGTCGAGGGTCGAGGAGCTCCTCGCAAGGCAGGACGTCATCAACCTCGCCAAGGCGTTCGCCGACGCGTACGGAGGTTTCTGTCCTGCGCAATACGAGAACGAGCTCAACCCTACGGCGCACGAGAGTGTCACCGGCCCGGAGATGGAGTAGCAATTGCGTGAGCTCGGTCGGTCCCTAGGTGACTTCAGTGTGATATGCGCGTTCGGGACCGGCGGGACGTCCACAGGGTTAAGCAGGTTCATGCAGAAGAGGTATGGCAAGAAGGCCATCCGCGTCGTCTTTCCCCATGAAGGACAGGACGTGGCCGGCATAAGGACGAGGTCCAAGGGCGCCGGGCTGACCTTCTACCAGCCGGGTGCATGTGCGGGTCAGCACGACGTCGACTTCCAGCAGGCGAAGAGACTGCTCGTGTACCTCGCGAAGAGGGGTCTGGACCTCGGCGAGAGCAGCGCCCTCGCGCTCTACGCCGTCCTCCAGATGGTCAACTTCGGGATCCAGGGAAACTACCTTGTGGTCCTGGTAGACGGGATCGAGAAGTACGAGCGGTCGCTGAGTCCTGAGAGCGGGGAGGACCTAGAAGGGAAACTAAGTCACACTCGAGGAGGCTAGGGGCCCATTTGAACGAATATGGGGCGGTGGTCTGGACCCATCCGGGCTACGCGCCCAACGACGAAGGGATGAAGCTAGTCGCGGCGGCCCTCGACGGCGGGAAAGGGCAGCGCGACGCTCGAGGTCGCTCGTCCAATCGATGTGGAGCGGGTCGTGACGACCCGGCAGGTCCCTGCACGATTGATGCAGGTCGTCGAGAAACGCGAGGGTAGGGTCCTGCTCGTATGCACGTCCGGAAACACCTCGCTTCGGGTAGCCCAGGTGCTCGGGGAGAAAGGGATCAGGAGCCAGAGCCTCGCGGATGGGATCACGAATCTGGCCCGGAGCAGCGGCAGACCCGTCCTTGCGCTGGTAAAGCCCGCGGCCTAGCTGCTGACCACTTCGCGCAGGCGGCCGGTCTTCACGTCGTACACAAAACCCCGGATGAAATCTTTTCGACGAATGAACGGGCTTGCCTTGATCCTTGCGATACTCTGGCGAACGTCCTCTTCGAGATTGGCAAATGCTTCCAGTGCGAACGATGGCCTGATTCCCGTCTCCGACTGAATCTTCTTCTTTACGTCGTCATCCGAGAAGGTGAGCATGCCACAATCAGTGTGGTGGATGAGGACTATCTCCTCTGTCCCCAAGAGGCGCTGAGATATCAAGAGCGAGCGAATAGCGTCGTCAGTCGCGACGCCTCCGGCGTTCCGGATCACGTGTGCTTCTCCTTCCTCGAGGCCCAGAATCTTATGGACGTCAAGTCTCGCATCCATGCATGCAAGGACGGCTATCTTCTTGCTGGGCGGGAGCGGAAGGTTCCCTTTTTTGAAGCTCTTCGCGTATGCCGCGTTATTCTTCAGGAGTAGGTCGGTCTGCGTCATGGGGAAAAACGATAATGCGCGTTATATAATAATGCCTGAAAGTAATATTCTCTGGGGAATGAATATGCATAAACGACTCAAACATCCGTTGCGTCTCTCCGGAGCCGCCAACCCCAGCAGAGTTCATCGACTAGGACTAGACCCATAGAGGCTGCGGGGTCCGGAATCTCGGTCTTCTTGCTTGCTGTACCAACTTGGAGGAGATTTCGGTCAAACCTTATACGATTCCCAGAGGCCTTTCTCGCTCATGCTAAAGGAAGAAAAGGCAACGCTCAAGCTCCGCTTGACTCCCGAGCAGTACAACGTCTGCGTAAACAAGGGAACCGAGAGGCCATTCACCGGAGAGTATTGGGACAGCCACGAGAAGGGCATCTATCAATGCGTCGTCTGCGGGAACCCTCTCTTCGACTCGGACACCAAGTTCGACTCCAGGTCAGGCTGGCCGAGCTTCTGGGAACCTTTGAAGAAAGAGGGCATAAAGGAGGAATCCGACAACATCCTCTTCCTCAGGAGGACGGAGGTCACATGCGCAAGCTGTGGGTCTCATCTCGGCCACGTCTTCAATGATGGTCCGCGGCCTACCGGACTCAGGTACTGCATAAACTCAGCCTCCCTGAAACGCGTCGAAAAGTAGCGGGGCAATTGAAGAAGGAAACCGCTGCAGCAGAAACGACATTTTTTGAGCGCCGTCTATCCATTTCGCGTGAGGCTAAGGGGGCTTTGCGCGGGGCCGTGTCGCATTCATGAGTCAAGATAGGATTCTCTTATTAGGAAAGGCGCGGCCGGTTTCCATTGCATGAGATTCGGGATAAAGACAGGTCAGGGCCAGAGCGGATACACGTATGACGAGCTGTCGTCGGTCTGGTCCAAGTCCGAGGAACTGGGATTCGAATCGGCCTGGTTGCACGACCATCTCCTCGCCGTCTCGTTCACAGACAGGTCGTCTGACCCATGTCTGGAAGCCTACACGACCCTGGCGGCGCTCGCCAGGGACACGAGATGTCTGCGGCTGGGGGTGATGGTCACATGCGTCGGCTATCGCAATCCGGCCTACCTCGCAAAAATCGGCGCCACCATCGACTCCATCTCCAAGGGCCGCTTCATGATGGGAATCGGCACCGGGTGGCATCAGGACGAGTACAAGGCGTACGGTTACGACTTCCCTTCGCTTCCGGATAGATTGGGACAGCTTAGGGAGACGTTGAAGATCCTCAGACTGATGTGGACGGAGACCGACGCGTCGTTCCCAGGGAGACATTTCACGATCCTGAACGCCACGTGCAACCCCAGGCCCGTCCAGCGGAATCCGCCCATCTGGGTCGGCATCTCTACGGGAACGAGGACCCTTCCGAGGATGGCCGTGAAGCTGGCCGACGGCCTGAACACCACCGCCGATCCGGCGCTGTGCGGACAGATCATCGAGCGGGCCGAAGAAACTCGGAAGGAGATGAAGCGCGATAGGAGCGAGGTTACCTACTCAGCACAGCCAATCTTACTCGTAGGGACTGATTCAGAGATAGAAGAGATAGTCCAGCGGGAGGCAAAGAGAATCAGCATGTCATCGCAAGCCTACCTGAACAAATTGAGAGAGAGGCGCTGCATAATTGGAACGCCCGAGCGATGCGCTGAAGCGCTGAGAGCCTACGGTGATGCTGGAGTGGAATACCTGATACCCATGATAATAGGCGACAGGCTCCTCTGGCCTCTGGAAACCATCAGGGACACGCTCATCCCCCTCCTCTGAACACAACCTCCCGATAAGGGAGCAATGAGGGATCATGAGCTCGGCAGAGTGCATCGACAAGGACCAAAGCCCGCAGATAGACAAATTCGACGAGTCCTGAAATACCCGCAGATGAATGGCCCAGCATGTCCTCTCGAACTGCCGAAGTCCAAGCTTGCGGGAGGCCCCAACTCCTCGCCATTTGCCACCAGTGAGAATCGAATTGCCATCCGAGAAAACAGAGAAACCGAGCACCCCGCAGCGGCTGGGCCTGATTTTGGGACTGCTGGTGATGGCGCAGTTTGTCGTGGTCGTCGACTTCTCCATAGTCCAGATAGCGTTGCCCACCATCCGGTCGGACCTCGGGATGTCACTCGCTGACCTGCAGTGGATAGTGAGCGCATACGGGCTGACCTTCGCCGGCTTCCTCCTGCTCAGCGGGCGTCTGTCCGACATCTATGGCCGCAAGAGGCTTTTCATGATCGGGCTGCTCGTCTTCTCGCTATCTTCGCTCGCGGGTGGCCTCGCGACATCCGAGGCGGTCCTGATAGCGGCGAGAGTGGTGCAGGGCATCGGGGCGGCCATGGCTTCGGCCACGGGCCTGGCCCTGATAATCAGGATCTTCGCGCCGCTGGGGAGGCTGAACCAGGCGCTGGGCGTCTTCACGGCCGTCTCGTCCGCCGGGTTCTCGGCCGGCGTCATACTCGGAGGGGTCCTGACCGAGGACCTCGGCTGGAGATGGATCTTCTTCGTTAACGTCCCCATAGGGATTGTGGTGGCAGCGCTCGCAATCAAGTCGCTCCCTGATTCAGCAGGAGAGAAGGGGGCGCGGCGCAGCCTCGACCTGCCCGGCGCAATCACGGTGACCGCCGGGCTCATGCTCCTCGTCTATGCACTCAGCGAAATCGGGAACGGAGACAGCTCCTATGTGACATACCTGGCCTTCATCCTCGCGGGCGTGACGTTGGCCTCCTTCATCGCGATAGAACACCGTTCGGCCGAGCCCCTGATGCCGTTGGGCTTCCTCCGACGGAGGACCATCTTCTTCGCCAACGCCACCGCGCTCTTGACTTTTGCGACGAACGTGTCGATGGTCTTCCTGCTGACCGCGTATCTTCAGGTGATGCAATCCTATTCCGCGCTCAGCGCGGCCGGGGCCCTGATTCCCGGTGCCCTCGTCTTCTTCTTCCTCGGCGGGTTCGGCGCACCGAGGCTCGTAAAACGACTCGGAGCGAAGCCGGTGCTGGTAGGCGCGATGGTGGCGCTCTCGGCCGGGATGCTGCTCTTTACGCGGATCTCGTTGAGCTCCAGCTACGTGACGGTCATATTGCCTGCGCTTCTCGTGGCGAGCGTGGGCGGGGCGCTCGCGCTGACCGCATCGAACATCGCCGCTCTCTCGGGTGCAAACCGCGGCGAGGAGGGCATCGCATCGGGTCTCATCAATACGTCCAGGCAGGTCGGAGGTCCCGTGGGACTCGCCGTCGCTGTCGGGGTGGTCGGACTGGCCACCCACGGCCTGGGGGTCTCGGCACCGAGCGGCGAGGTCATCACAGCCTTCCGATACGCCTTCTTGGCGGCAGCGAGCTTCGCCGCGTTGGCCGTCGTGACTTCCCTCCTCCTGAAGGGAAAGCCAGCGCAACCGAGCTCTGCTGGTCCTTCCGTGCAGGTAGCTCCGCCGCCGGCAGAGTTCGTCCGCATAGAGTAGCCACTCCGCGTTGGAATTCGGTCGGCCCGGCGCCTTCGCGAGTCGTCAGCCCGTGAAGGAAAGCCTTTTCGTTCAGGGGCGCTGGTGGAACGACCGGAAGCAGGCATGACCAAGGATTTCTACGTAGGCGTCTCCGGGTTCAGCTATCCCAGCTGGAAGGGAAAATTCTATCCGAAGGATTTGAAGAGCGAGCAGTTTCTCGTCCACTACTCTAAGCATCTACGGACCGTGGAGATCAACAGCTCCTTCTACGCATCGCCCAGGGCCGCCATGGTGAAGAGCTGGTCCGAGAGGACCGACGAGAGCTTCAGGTTCTCCTTCAAGGCACCCCAGCAGATCACTCACATCCTGAAGCTTGGAAAAGGCTCGACCGAAGCGGCCGACCGATTCTCGCAGGTACTGGACTCGCTGGGTCCGAGGCGAGGTCCGATCTTGTTTCAGCTGCCTCCCTACTCGAAACTGGGCCTCGGTCTGCTCGGCGAATTCCTATCCAAGACCTCCGGCATCAAGAATCGGGTCTTCGAGTTCAGGCACGAATCGTGGTTCCAGGAATCCACGTATCGACTTCTGGAGGAGCATGGAGCGGGCTTCTGCATCGCAGAGACCGAAGAGCTCGGACCGATATTCCAGGTCACGGGAGGGATCGCTTACTTCAGATTGAGAAAAGAAGCCTACGATGCCGATGCCATCGACCAGTGGGCCAAGAAGATCCGGGAAACGGCGAAGGGTGTACAGGAAGGATATGTCTACCTTCGGCACGATGAAACCGGGGAAAACCCCATCCTGGCTCAGAGGCTCTCTGAAAAATTGAAGAATGTGAGAGGAAA